>Ga0099825_1002382_pt1 | contig 24941 bp, 16 predicted proteins | sample SiratroredBW_FD_76838 | JGI IMG/M metagenome (GOLD analysis project Ga0099825, IMG submission 76838) | Root nodule microbial communities of legume samples collected from California, USA - Siratro red BW | ecosystem: Host-associated > Plants > Roots > Nodule | place: USA: California | collected... | reverse complement strand
CAAAGAGAGTCAAAGCAAAAACATCCATGAAAACCTCCCAATCTCTTTCCTCACTTAATTGATGCAAATAATCTACTAAGAAACTTAGAGGGAATCCTTTTCGGTCCTCAAAGATAAATCTATCTTCTAAATCCCTTGCAGGCATCCTCATGATTGCTGAGAGAGTAGACATAGAAAGAGGTTGATCCAAATGTTGATAAGGTATCACCTTATCTATTGGCATATCCAAGATTTGTGCATATTCTTCAAAGGTTGGCACCAACTGAAAATCGCAAAAGGTAAAGCATCTCAGTGGATGGTCGTAATACTGAACTAGGCCAGTAATGGCATGTATTTGCACTTGCACTTCCAGCAATCCCAACAGGTTTCCATATCTATTCTTAAAAATGGTTCTTTGTACTGCCCTCAGCTTTTGCCCAAGTTCTCTAAGATCAGCCAGATCATTCTCCACGACCTTGACTCTTAATTTCTTCTTCAAGCCTTCCACCTCATGGGTCCTCTCAGGTTCCATATTAAATTCCATTGGTATACTCAAAGTTATAGTTCAACTGAAAAACCAAAGTGTAAAATTTTCAAAGACAAGAGAATAAATATAATGCCAATAGAAAAACATGTGTTTGTATGAAATCCTATAAATGATTATGCATATTTTCATAACTATATAAAAAAAAATGCATGTATGAACATGAAAATGCGATTAGTGAAGTTTTTTATTTTCTTATTTTATTGAAGGAGAATGCATGTATGAATAAAAAAAATTAATTTTATTTCTGAAAAAAAAAATTGTTTTGTTTTGATTTTTTCTATTTTATCGTTATTTTTATGCATGAAAATATATTTAGAAATGCAAGAAATTTTTAGGAATGTACTTATAAACCTCTATTTTTTTTTAAAGGCATAAAATGGGTATATAAGAACGCATAAGTGCAATCACATGTATGGAATTTCATTTGAGAAGGTTTATGAAGATGCATAAATGGATATGAACATGCGATTAAGAAATGCATATTTTTCATTTTTGTTTACTGAATGCATGATGATATGAAAATGGATATAAAAAATCTATTTCTTCTTATTATTTTTTTTAACAATGCTATGAAAATGTATATGTGAATTTTTTACTTTATTGCATGTATATTATTTATATTGAGATTACATAAATGATGTATTAAACTTTAGATGAGAATAGATCCTATGAAATATGTATGGATGTATGAAGTCCTAAGTGAATGCATGAATGAATGAATCTCGATTTCTTTTATGATTTTTTAGTATATATAATGTATGCATGAATGCAATCCTTTATTTTTAATTTTGAAAAAAAAAATGAATGTATGAATGAAACTATTTTAAAAACTTTATTATTATTATTATTTTTAATATCATGGGGATATATTAATAAATGAAATTTTATTTTTATTTTTCTTTTAACGTTACATGGACTGATGCATGACCACATTTCTTTGAAATTTTTTTTAAAAAAAATGTAATGCATTTAAAAAAAATAATAAATAAATAAATAAAATCAATTTTCTTATATATCTAATTTTTTCAAATCCTATAAAGTTTGTAATGCATGTTAGAAAAAAAATATTTAATATCTTTTATTTTTAGTTTCGAACAATAAGAGGAGAGTAGAGACATATTGCAAGTGAAGATAATTAAAAACACTGTGATTAACTTCAAAATTGACTAATCATGCGTCGATAGAGAGAACAATAGGTCAACTATTAATTTACATGTCTTTTGTCACTCCTATAATTCATGAAAGAAAGGGTTCCATGTGTTCTTTTATATTTTATTACTATTATTTACTACATATAATTTGGCAAGAACTCATAATTAAACCTCCAAAATCAAGATACCAAACATGTAAACATCTGTCTGAGTGGAAGCTCTTCCAGTCTTGAACACTTCGAGAGTCATGTAACCCACTATTCCAACCAATTTTGTGGTGCTAGCAACTTGACCATGTGTTGTGTCAAATCCACCTACACAATTTTATCCAGACAAAACTATCTCGTCAGTCATCTCTCTTACAATTTTCCCCACAATACACTCTTGTTTGCCCCCCAATTTGTATACATAACAAAACATTATTAAAAAACCATAATAAAATATGCATCAGTGTACAACAAAAGCTACCACATACTTACCCAAATACACTTGTTTTCCACAATCCCTGCACCACCAAGGACAACCACAATCAGAAATTGTTAGAAATCCTTTCAATCACTTCACACAATTGTTAATTAGTCCATAAGCAGTGGCCATAAGGGCTTTCGTTGCTCTCTTTGCGAGTAAGCATTTCCCCATAGCATTACAGTAAACTCCTTAACTTCCTCTATAGTCAAGTGACAAAGGGCAACAATATTAATTTCATTAGAAAATTTTAAGATAATATACATAATAGTATTGCTTGAATTAACAAAAGCAACTAATTAATTTCCAATTCAACGTCTTTTCACATTTATACTTTCCAAATACCTCTTCAACTCCATCATATCAACTCGACAGGATCCTTAAAATTCAACAAAAAAATAACGACATGAGAACAATTCTATACACAATTTGTCCAAATACCTCATTTTCTTTTCCTCCCTATTCAGCCTACAGTCTCTTTCTGAGTTTTTACTCAGTAGACATGCAAAGGGACTGCACTCTCTCACACTTATCACTAATCTCATTGTCAATTTTGCTTTAATTGGTTTTGTTCTACACTCAATCGCTGCTATGTCAAGGAGGATTCTTATCTTACTCCATGTGAAAACACATATAGTTTGTTTGCTTGTCTTTTCAAACATGTATATTCTTTAATAATAAATTAAAAAAAAAATAGTAGATACCTTAACACAGTCACCAACAACATGCGCATCCTCCTCAGGACCAAATTCAGTCTTGCTTGGAAATATTAATAAAGATAGGGCATTCACAGTATCAATTCCACATCAAGGGTAGCTGATACTAAACACTAATGCACATAATGCCAGGTGAAATTGTGCATTCCTTGTTCGTATTCTTGAACTCTCCAATCTACTTCCTCAACATCTGCAGACTGCCGCAGTATTCCTTCAATTTTAGTTCCTGCAAATTAAAAATAGAAATCAGCAGAAACTCTTCACTGAAGAATAAAGTAGAAAATAAAAAATTTTCTTTTACATTACACAATCAGACGTATGGAAGAACACAAAGTGAAATGAAACGCAAAATTGGTCTTCCAACAACCAGAGACCATATCTTACCATACTTCTCTAGAAATCGAAGAGCTTTCTCAAGGAAAGATGGGCATCCATCAATATCTTCTAGAGCTAGTAGAATTGGTCTTCCAACAACCAGAGACTTAATCGGACGCTTGTCCCTCCCTGGAAACACCACAAAAAATTTAGTGAAAATGAGGACACATTTTGTTCAATGAGATGAAAAAACAAACATGGATGACAAAAATCTCTACAATCCTATAAATAAAATCTTGAAAAATTAAATAAGATTGAAACAAACATAATCATACAGAAATAACAACATAATTGACATATAATTTAATATAAGTTAATCAACATAAAATAAATAAATAGCATTTAATAGATAATAGCACATACATTGACCTTTGTCAATAAATTCACACAGCACCAACCATACATAGACTCCCATCGACCAGCTCTTCTGTAAAGGGTAACTCTGCAATACTCCGACACAAGTAATGCATACAGTGCAAGATAAATTAAATTGAAACCTTAGCTTTGTCAGGCATATGCTCTCCACTCTCCATGGACCACACCAGATGAAACTGCCCATAAGGGAAGAAACCTGCAATCACAATATAGTAATCAATAGTTATTAGTTAGTAGTTAGTTACCACTTTCAAACAACTCAAAAAATTGAAAAAGGAAAATGAAAACGTTTTAGGCTGAGTTCAAGAGGGGGGTGAATTGAACTTTGAAAGATTTTTATTCAATTTATACCTTTGAAAATAGTTTTTGCAATTTGAAAAACTTTATTGAATCTTGGTGTTGAAGATATAAGGTGCAGTAAAGAAATAAATTGATTCAAGGTACAGATGAATCAATTTGTTGTACAGGCAGATAGAAGTTTTCAAACAGGACACACAGTAGATTCACAATTACACACCAAATTCGCAATAGCACTTTAAGCATATCAAGTTCACAAAGTTTCAATAGCAATATTACAATCAGAATTGAATGACACAAAATTCCAAATTTGAATGAGAGCAAAGAGGAACAAAATTACAACATACAAATTTGAAACACCTAACTCAGCTCTACATTGATTTCAGTCAATATTAACAAATATGATAAAGTTTCCTAACACCAGCAAGTAATACAGATTTGACAATTATTCAGAATGCAAATTCAATTATTCAGTTATACCAAGAACACAGAACAAGAATACAAATTCAGTATTACAACAATTCAGCCAAAGTTCCAATTCTTTGTAAAATCACTGATTCAGAATCTTATATGTATTACAGAATTAGAAAAGAACCAATCTGATAAGCAAGATTTCTTTGACAGCTACAACAGATTTATCAGAACTAATACAGAATTCAAGTTACAATGCACAAATCAACATCCAGCAGAGAACTTAAACCAGTTTTATCAAGATTACCATAAATTAATTCAATTTTTCAATTAAATTCAATATGCAGTGCAAGAACAATACAGAATTGAAAGAGAAGGATCAAGAAGAAAAGACACAATCAATTTTATACTGGTTCACCCTTCCTCAAGGACTACGTCCAGTCTTCTCTACACCACTTGCAAAGAAAGTTCCACTAACTCAATTAATTGTTCACATACAATTAATCAACCAATTCCTACTCCCCGTAGAAATCAAGAACCCTGCTAAATTGATCAACTGCTCCCTGCAGCTCTCAGTCAATTTCAGCAGAAACACCAGGCTAACTCCTATAGCCCAAACCAATACAATTGTTCAATATTTTCACAGAATTACAATGAACACAACACAAATCTTGATTCAAATAGGATCAAGAAGGGTTGAGAAAACTTCCTGATTGGTACAGAAAGAAAGGCATGTACACAGTCTTGAAGAAACCCAATAGAACACCTTAGTCAAGATTGATTCTTCAAGTAAAAACCCTCTTTCGAAAATGATTATTATGAAACAACAATTCTCTCACAGCAGTTCTCACAAAATGAAGTTCAAAAGATTGTGTTTCGCAAAAATGTATCTCTTTTCTCTTCTTTCTCTTTTCTCTTCTTTCTCTTCTCTTTCGCGCTTGAAAGCCCACTGTATTATAGAAGAAGAACTCAAACCAGATTTTAGAAAATAGTTAATTTAGTTATGCTCAGACACAAATAAATTGATTCGGCTTAACCTGAAATCAGCTTATAATAGTTCAGTACTTTATTTTCCAAAACTATTTTTAACCAAAGTTAAACCTTTTAAATCATTTAGACCATATGCTAATGAATTTCTCCTTAAATGTGAATAGGTTCTCTTTCACAACCAATCACACTCACTCACACTAAGACAAAGCCTAGAACACACTTCCATTTGCTTGCTTTGGCTTGCTAGGCTTCATCAAATCCTTTAGTATTGTGAGAATACTAACAAAAAAAATATCAATATCAAAAAATCCAATTCCAAATTAGAACCATTGCTACTAATAAACAATTGGTAACCGTATACCTTCATAAGAGTGTGAACACAATGGAAAATCAAATAGGTGAATTATACTATAAATAGATTTCCAAATGTAAATGGAATGAGAATCACCTCTACGTGATCTTAGCATTAATCCTAGACTCACAAACTCTAGACACTTTTCCAGCAAATGCCCTTCTCACAGTGTTGTGGATACCAGAGTTCATATTAATGAATGCATTATCCATAAATACATTAATAGGTTGTGGCACTGTAGATTGAAACCTCTGATTATATCCATTCTCCAAGCAACCAGATCCAATTACTCCAGAAGAGTATCTGTAAATGATGTCTAGTGAGACCAAGAAGAGTATCTTCATAAGAAAAGAAAAAAAAAAACAAATGTAGGCAGATAAAATCTTACCCTTTGGTCTTAATGGTGATCTATCCACAAGTAGACATGCATATCCAAAATAAAATCATCTTCATGATATCATTTTGCAGGCACACATAAAATCAAAGAAAAAGTCACACAAGCAACTACATATTAGAGAAGAAATTAAATTAAAAAAAAGGATATAGCCAGCATGTTTCAAACCTAGGATGCCCAGGTTCAAGCTTGGATTATCTTCGTATAACACAGGCGACTAAAACAGGAAAACCAACAATGAACAACAGAGGAAACCAAGGTGAACTCTGTTGTGAGCTACAAAAAGCCAAAAAAAAAAAAACCTCTTAAATGAGAGTGGAAGTTGAAATAGAAATCTAAAAGAAGTAAAAATGAAGAAAAATAGAAGAAAAGTAGAGAAAAGGTCGAACATTTTGTTGTAAAGTGAACCTCCACCCTCCTCCTTTGTCGCAGTCGTCGCTCTGAGCCACCATTCTTTCTTAATCAACCGTCACCGGTCTCCATTGCTATCGCAGTGAGAATTGGAGAGCGGGTGTGCCAATGAGAATGAGAGAGCGGAGTGTTGTAAAAATGAGAATGAGAGAGAATATACCTGTGAGATACAATGGTTGAAGTATCTTCTTGATGACATGAAAATCATCACTCATCCTCCAGTTGTTGTACAATATGATAATCAATCAACAAGACAAATTGCTTCCAATCTCAACTTTCACGAATGACCAAAACACATTAAAATAGATTATCACATTGTTTGTGAGAAGCTTCAAACCAAGCTTTTAAGTTACTTCCTATATCTTATTATATGAGCAAGTTGCACACATTTTTACAAAAACCATTTGAACCAGCTCGTTTCAATCTCATGTTGCCAAACTTGGTTTGATGAATTTATATGATGCAGCTTGAGTGAGGCTTTTATGAGATTTTAATTTTTCTGTTTCTGGTCCCATACAGACTTATTGTTTTGCCTATAAATAAGTATTGCGTATCTATTGTACCTCACATTCTTCATTTTAATAAAAAAAAAAGTTGTTTTGTTTTTTTATCTTCCTTTTTTATGTCTCTTTTTCGCTGGTTTTCTATTCCATGTGTCTCTTTTCATGTTTGCTGCAACATCATGTTATGCCTTTGTCTTTCCTTAGATCAAGTGGTCACATTCTTTGTTTCCATATGAACTCTCTTTTCTTTTATCATGGAAACAGAAATACAATATCTCTATAAATTTGATTGACTTTTCAAGTTCATATTGAGACCCAAAGTTGTAAAAGAAATATTAAAAAGTAAAGTGTTTTTTTTTTTCTTTAAAGATTGATCTTCTTTTATCTTAATTAATTATTTTGTGATTGAATAATCTCTATCATGTTAACTCTCTAATTTAGTGTGATGACAAAAGTTAAATTAATGACAAAAGATTAGATTATGGAAAAAGTGATCCAAGTTTCATAAATTTTAGTGATTGAATGATCTCTATCATGTTAACTCTCTAATTTAGTGTGATGACAAAAGTTAAATTGATGACAAAAGCTTAGACTATGCAATAGTTAAGGAGTAGCTTTCATTTTCAAGTGAATAATAACCTTCGAGAAACATGAATTTGGTAGTTTTGCTTGCCAACAAACATTTGCATCCAATTGAATGCATCATAATTAATTTCAAAAGATATCAACAATCAATTTAAGCACATGAATACCTTCTACCAATAATGTACTAAGTTACAATGCCAAAATTTTTCCCTCAAGATTTTTTTGCATTGTTTGGTTCTCTCTACTTTCTCCTGGACTCGAATTTCATCAATAATTAGATTCAAATTTGTTCAACACTCTCATAATTTCATTAACATTTTTCAAAGAAAGTGTGCTATTTTAGGTTAATATAGGAAGTTGAAACTGCAATTTAAAAAAATAATAATAAACGTTCCATAAAAAAATATTATTTATTTAATTAATCTTCTAAGCAACTTTTTCTTATAGCTGCTATGAAATATTCCTGCTTAAGAAAACCAGTGAAAACAAAACTTCAAAAAAGAATATATACTATACTTTATTTTAACAAGTATAAGAAAAAGTTTACTCAAGTAAAAAAGCACATCATTATGGACATATTTTTCTGTACCTTTTTTTTCCAATGAAAATATAATCTCACAAAATATAAAGATTTATGAAAAGTAATTGACCTCTTTCAATTTATATTTTGTATAGGTTTAATTATATTGTTTTTTAAAATTTAGTGTGAATTAAGTTTTGATTTCTTAAATTTAAAAGTTTGCGAATATGCTATTTTTAGGAATTGAAAAGAGTTTTAGAAAAGTTATTTTAATTCTTCAAATTCAATACTTAAGGAATAGAAAAACATTCAAATACACTTCTTCAAAATTTGTGAGATTAAAATTATTATTTAAATTCTGAAAATGAATTTTTTCCAGATTTTAGGAAACACAATTTATATATAAATTTGAAGATCAAATACCTAATTATATACTTAGAATATAATTAACTGTTTATAATATCACAACACATTATTTATTTTTATTTGCTTTGACAGAATTACATCATTCGATTAAGTACAATACACGCTATTACATCACATTAAACATTAACAAAGACTTCTAAAAGAGAAAAAAAAAACACAATCTTTTCTTTTAAATTAAAATTAAAACTTATGCATAAATTAAAAATAAAATTTAATAAATTAACTTATATTATACATTGTTTTAAATTGTTAAAAAATAAATTTAATTTTTGTATTTTTCTTTCCTAAAAATTATGATAATTTTTTTATCAAATAACATTAACAATTTCGTATTATTTTATTTTTTTAGTAATATAATCAGTTTAGACTTCTAAATAGATCTCCAATACTAGAAAACTTTATAAATGTAAGAATTAATTCTTATAAATTTTTTCAGAACCTTAAATAAAATTATGAATCATAAAAATAAAAATATTCTCTCATTTTAAAAATAATTTAGATAAAATATTATTAAAATATTTATATTTAAATCATAAATTTAATATCTAAATCATAAAATATTTTTACCTACATTGAAGTAGGTACATATAACATAAATATAAAATAAAATTTAAAATTTGATCATAATAATAATAATAATATTTTTTTACAAAGTCAGCAAGTTAATTAAGGTGTGAGACTTGTTAATTCTTTAAAAAAAACGTTTTTTTAGTCATACATGTGGGACCATTCAGTATAGTCATGATTTTGAAAGCCGAAATGACGATATTACCCTTCCGTTCGGTGCTTTGTATGTAAAATATTTCCGAAGCTCAGAGACAGACACAAAGTGTCGCACGTTTTTGCTTTGCAAGTTGCGACTCTCTCTACCTTCAACAACCGTTTTCGCTCGCCGGAAACCGACATTGATCTCTCTCTCCGCCGATCCCGCCGCCATGAGTCCCGCCGACCTCCTCCACATACAGCCCCAGGAGCTTCAGTTTCCCTGTGAGCCTGTTCAGATTCAATAAAGACTTTTACTTTTCTCTACAAATTAAAACTTTTTGCTTTTTTCTTTGGTTTCTGTCTCTGGGTCTTCTGCTAATTTTATTTTATTTTTTAATTTTCTGGGTTTTGGGTTTGTGAAAATAGTTGAATTGAGGAAGCAGATCTCTTGCTCTCTGCAGTTGTCTAACAAGACAGACAACTATGTGGCTTTCAAGGTTCCAGTTTCACTCTGTTCCTTTTCTGACTTACTTCTGATGTTCAATTTTTTTTTAATTAATTTATATCTTTTTTAAGGGTACAAGCTTTTTTTTTTTTTTTTTTTTTTTTTTTTTTTTTTTTTGTTTTTTTTTTTTTTTTTTTTTTTTTTTTTTTTTTTTTTTTTTTTTTTTTTTTTTTTTTTTTTTTTTCTTTCTAATTTTTGTGTTTTGATTTGTGGTGAAATTCATGGTTTTGCAGGTTAAGACAACAAATCCTAAGAAATACTGTGTTAGACCTAACACTGGAGTTGTGATGCCTAGGTCTACATGTGATGTCATAGGTTTCTTTTTCTCACTCATTCTGTCTTCTCTTGCTCCTTTTCATTCTCCCTCTCCACACAATGGCATGCTAAGAGAAACTTCCTTTTCTTGATTTGGTGTGGCACTTGGTTATATATGTTTAACTATTTTTTATTTGTAATTTTGTTGGTTGAGTTTTGCTTTCTTTTCATTTTTCTCTGCCATATTTATTTTGACTAAATAATATTTGCACTGACAATGCAAACCAATCACTAATCCCATGGTGTGTTTGTTTGACTTTCATAATAACATTTTTGAAAGTCATATGAATGATGATTTGAACTGGTCAATAGTATAAAAGCTTTTACAGTGTTGAATCCATACTGTTTAGTAACTATTCTTTCTATGAATTAACTGTTAAGTGTCTTGTTTATGTTTTCAGTAACAATGCAAGCACAAAAGGAGGTGCCCCCGGACATGCAATGCAAGGATAAGTTTCTCCTTCAGAGTGTAGTTGCAAGTCCTGGTGCAACCACAAAAGATATCACTCCAGAAATGGTATCCATTTAACAAATTACACACTTTTTCTTGGTGGAATAAGTACATGTATGTGTGTGACATGGTGCTTAATTTGATGGTTTTCTTGTGCTCATTTATGTAGTTCAATAAAGAATCTGGTCATGATGTTGAAGAGTGCAAGTTGAGAGTTGTTTATGTTGCTCCTCCTCGACCACCATCCCCAGTTCGAGAAGGATCTGATGAAGATTCGTCACCTCGTGCATCTGTATCTGAAAATGGGCATTCAAATCCTTTGGAATTTACTGCGGTATGTAACCAGTGGATTTGTATATATTTCCAAACAATTTTTCATCTTTTTGGTTAAGTAATTGTTGTGGCCATGCTTTGTAGGCTTCAAAAGCTTTCAATGAGCGGGTTGAGCATCAGGAAACTTCTTTTGAGGTATCATACAATTATAATTTCACTCTGATTAGCTTTCTTCAATTAAAAAGAAAAGTGGTTAACATTATAATTTCTATCATTCTGTGGGGCACATAATACTTTTTAATTTGCTAAAAGCTAATGCTTTTTGTGGGTATTACCCCAACCCAAACATGCCTGCAATAACATCTCCTTTTGGCCCCAAACCAGAAGGACCAATTTGCATGCTGTTGTAGAAATATATCTCATCAAGTATCATGATAACTCTAATTTAGTTTTTAGATGTTTGAAATACCTTTCAAATGTTTTTGAAATAAATAAATCTTTGGTGTTTATGCTTGTTATTTATATCACTGTTTTGACCTTTTGGCAGTAATCTTTCTTTCATTGCCTTGTGGTGCTGTAATTTTCTTTCGGTTTCTATTTAGGCATGTTATGTGGACATGCTCCTGATGATTTACTGTTTGAAGTGGATTGGTTCAAGTCATTTATTTGCATTGATAACTGTATTATTATTGAAGTTATCTTAGGTTCCTCAAAGAAGAGCTTTGGATCACTTTTAGTGATATATGAATAAAAGAAAAATGACGCTCATTTTGAACTTGTTTTTGTTTCAGGCAAGAACTCATATTTCAAAGCTAAACGAGGAGAGGAATTCTATTATTGAGAAAAACAAAAGACTTCAGCAAGAACTGGTATGGAATTCATTCTGAAAAAGAAAAACCTTTCAAGCCTGTTTATACATGTATTATGTTGAATGTTTCTACTTCCTTTAGGTGATGATCTGTATGGTATCCCATGATGGCATTCCCTTTTGATGCTTCTAATTGTTTTCTCGTGCTTTCAATTTTTAGGATGAGCTAAATTCAATATCCATCTCATTATGTTTGAATTTACAATTTGGGAAAGATTAGTAACCTTAGTCATGTGTTCATGAATCCAAGTGTATCAGAATATCTCAATTTCCTTGTCTGATTTTGATTGATTAATATCGGGAAATGGAAGCAGGGTAACCAAAAGGAACATGCTCCATTTCCTGTTTGTAAACTTTTGTTCTCATCAAAATAAATGGTAGACTCTGAATCTCATCGAACATATACTAGTGTGTGATTCTTAAAAGCTTCTGGTTCAGTTTCATGTTAGGCTTAGTTCTATGGTTCATTTTGCTAAACTGATTATATCACTATGGTTGTTGGATAGTTTAAGAATCAACCCTGAAAAACTAATGAACATCCTGAAATAATCTGCCTTCTTAATCAATTTCCTTACATTTTGCTCATAGTTTTCTATGCCCAGCCATTTTAGCACCTACCATATAAAAAGAAAGGAGAGTCATTTAGATGACTTGTTGCTATATTCCTATAGTTGACTCTTCCCATTGAAATGAAATCATAGCAAGGAGGGTCTTGTTCAATGTATAATATGTTTTTAATCTTTTGATTGCTAAGTAAGACACCATGATCCTGTTTGGTCCTATATGCTTGGTTCTATCTATAGTACAATTCAGATTCTCTTCTGAACACTTCAGAGTTCAAATTCTTGATCTGTTCTCATACTAGATTCCTGTTTGCCAAGCACATGCTTCAATGTAACGTTTTTTCTGCTGTGCCAAACTCATACATAGTTCTACTTAACTTCAAAACAAACTCATTCTAGAGGAGTTTTCCCAAGAGTATTAGTTGTGCAGTCAAATTGTAGTGATCACTTGCCATGATGGTTAAATATCTAATTTTTTATATATCATGAAAAAATTATGAACTGGCTTGGAATCTTCCATGACAGGAGCTTTTGAGGCGCCATGCCGGCAGCAGCCGCCGCCAAGCCGGTGTACCATTCATGTACGTAGTTCTTGTTGGCATCATTGGCATCATTCTGGGTTTCCTACTGAAGAGGACGTGACCTGAGTGATTGGCAGCAATGAGATCAATTGTAGAAAGCAACAAGAAATATGTGAAATGTGGAAAAACCAAACCAAAGATTGTTGTCTTATTGTCGTGTATTGCTCCTACAAATTTGGAATGTGTGGTCAAAAGTAGGTACTTGTTATGAGCCATAGCAATCATAGACAGTGGACAAATTTGTATCATGGGAACTGTATTGGTATCTGATGTGCTACATGTGATTAATTCTTTAGCACCACCTTTAGTTGTCTCAATGCTAAGTCATGGCACCATCATAGTGTCTTCAATATTTTGAACATAAAAGTAAAAAGTCTTCATGGTAACACAAAATCATTCTTTACAAGCACCTTGAAAATGAGAAGTTTATTTGGTATTTTACTAAATTTTTTATTATTTATCACATTAGATTATTTTAACATGAGAAAAACACTTTTCTAGATTCAAATTCTTATATACGTTAAGATTTTCTCTTGTATTAAGCATTTTTTACTGTTTTCCTTTTTTCTTTTTGTTAATCTATGTTCTATAGTTAGTGTTTTGATATCGTTGAAGGGTCATGACAATGAATTTATGTGTGGTAAAAAAATAACATTTCTTGGCGCAAAATTTGGAACTGTTTATCCAAATCTTTTTATGTTCATTTTTTATCACAAAACTCACCAATTAAGAAAAAAAAAAAAAAGATTGTCCAAATAAAATATTTTAAAATTTCTCTTCAAATCTGAATCTTGCATATAAAATTCTTCAAAGAAAATTCACTACATTTCTCTTCTAAAAGATTTCCATTCTAAAAGATTTCCATAGCTCAAATCCTCATGTTCAAATATTTGAATAAAAAATAAGAAGTTTTGACAGAAGAAAATCACCCAGTAATAATCTCACTTAATTTTAAAAAGAGAAATACTTGACTTTTTAAAATTTTAAAAAGAAGTTTATCTTTATATAGTGTAAATTAAAGACATCAAAATAAAACTAAGTGATTTTATCTTGTACGAAGTATAAACTTTGACATTTTTCCATGGAGACAAGAAAGATATGTAAAAGGTCTCCAAATAAAAACTAGATATCAAGAAACACGGAAAAGCTCTCCCAATACAATCTTCTATAAATATTTTTATCTATTATCTTCTTTCATTTTAAAATAATTGTTGAAAAGTGTAATATTAGATTCTAAAGTACTGTTTTCAAAATGAAAATGAACGAAGTTAGACATCTTGGTCCAATTTTTTTTCATATTTATTATAGTGGATAATTTTTTTATTCACAAAAATGAGTAAATCCTATTATGATGGTATAATTTTGTGTGTAAACCATCAAATTAATACAATTAATATCACCAGTCTATGCATAAGAAATAATGATCTAATTAATTAATTAATTAACGGTGCATGAGTGAGAATATCATGCATTAGAATTAATTAATTCGGTGCCACTAATGCACATAATTAATTAATTAATTATTCTATCAAATAATTCATGCACATAATTAATTAATTATTTAATCAATACATGTGTCAGAATACTAAATTAATTCACTAAATTAATTATTTCACCAGTGCATACGTGATTTAATATACCATTGTCAAAATTAATTAATTATTTCTTTATTAAAATATGACAATTTTTATTGTGTTTTTTTTATAAAAATTGTATCACATCCACATTATTTCAACTTTATTTTTTCTATTGAAATCATGTCAATATCACATGATTTTAATTAAAATTAATTACTAATTATAAAATCATATGTTTATCATAAGACTTTATTTTTTGAAATCATGGTATATCAACACGATTCATTTTGATAAAAAAATTAATATTATAATAAATACGAAATGAAATTATTAAAGAACGTGCTTAACGTTAGCTCAACAAACTTATCACATTCAAATAAAAATGAGTGAAAATGTTTATAAAATACACAATAAATTTATCAAAACAAAGAAATGGAAGTGGGGTTAATTATTCAAAATAGAGAATTACGTAATGATTTTTAACTTAAAATTGTTACAATAATGAATTTATGAATTTTTTTTATATCCTTTTCAATTTTTTTTTTATTTTTCTTTCAAACTCAAACTCACTTCAATTCCTGAGAAGAGCTTAAGAACTTATATAATGTACTGGTAATGTTTGAATAAATTTGTAGTATAAATTTATAAAATTCAACATTTATAAACTTACAATCTTTGTAGCATCTTTTCTAGAAATAAGGTGGGGGAAAGGTTTAAAATTTTAATAAAATAATCTATTTGAACTCAAGATATGTGAAACGAGACACCCTCAGTCTAATGTTTTTAATATAATATATTAATATTAACATTATAAATAGTTAAAAGTATAGAATACAATAAAATGTATACTTATAAAAGAGTGTATTTAATGATATAGTTAACATAAATAGTGTATATATATATATATATATATATATATATATAACATCATATTTAATAAAATTTTAACTATTAAATATCTTTTACTAATAATAATAATAATAAATTATTAAAAAATTATACTTTTTAAAAGAGTGCATGATAAATCCAAATTAAAATGGCTATCCATAGCCTAAATTTGTTCTAAAGAATTCAACTTTTGATTTTCTTAATAATTCAGCAACAATGTTCATACAAATTCCAATATTTCTCATTTTTTAAATATTTTAATGATTGTAGTTCAAAGAAGGAATATTAAGATAATAACAAAAAAAAAATACAATCTCGATATTTCTAAAATAAAAGGAGAGTACATTTTTCTATCTCCTGTCTTTGATCTTACTCAAAGTGTTAGAAGAAACTTTCTTTTATAATTTGAGAATTTTTATTTTGAAGGAGACAGATGACACTTTTATAATGTGGGGAAAAAATTGAAATATAGGAATAATGAAATCATGTTATTTATAGTTGCAATTTCTTGCATTTTTATTGTTCTCATAAGTGTCATTTTTCTTATATATAAGAGGGTTTTATAGTTATTACGTCACTTTGAAGGAACCATTTCTCTTCTTACCAAACTTAAAGAAGCCTCAGATACTATGCATACCAACCATTGGGGAAAATGTCCAAAGAATTCAATAAATTTGACAAAGGATTCATTATGCAAAAGACGAACAAAGTATTTGAAAAATAAGATAATGTAAACCTAATATATTTTAATTTTCAAGAAATTATAAAATTTTCCATCCTAAAATAAATGTTTCATTATACAAAAATTTCAGATATTAAGCTATTAGCCACCAAGTGAGATCAAGTAGAGCTTAAAATATGGAAGAAGAGTGATCATGCAACTAGGAAATGCATGTTTAAAAACCTAAAAACCTGTTGTGACATGGTTTGCAAAAGATCACTTTCGGATGAAATTATGCAAACTGAGTTTTCAAAAGTGACAAAAAGCTTATCTCTATTGAATTGAGTTTCCTATTAAAATTTTACAAAATGCAAAATTAACATGTCACAAAATTTACTTTTCAGATTGAATTTGGAACACTCCATGAAAAACCAAACATATCCCAAGTCTCCCACACCCCAAACACAACCTAAGGGACCTACTTGATAAGCCAAACTGGGATGTGAAGTCCTTTTCACACACTACCAAGAGATTCCTTCAGTATATGCTTCCAATTATTTGCTATAGTTTTGCACATTTCAAAGTCCTTCCACCTCCTTTTCACGTACATGTACATCAACTATCGCACCATTTCACCATATTTGAAATCCTAAATCATCAAATAAGTAATTAAATAATTAAAATTAATTAAACATTGATGAATTCATACTGTCATATTAAATGGAATTAACTTAAAAAAGTCATGATAATGTTAGGTTTCCTTAGTTTTCATGTGAGTTTAGTCTTATATTGACTAGTGAACAATAAATAAGAGAAAAGATTACAAAATTTAATGTTTTTAAATTTTAAATTAAAAATAATGTCAACTTCTTATATGAATTTTACTTATATCTCATTGTTTCTTGTTTAATCTTTCCAGAAATAATATATAACTTTTCATTTTTTACCAACTCGCTTAATTAAGAACAAATTCTCACTAAGTTAGAAGAGTTTTTTAAAACTTTTTGATAACATACTTTTAATAGTAATTCTAAAATAATTTTTTGAAAACTATATAAACAAACCTTAAATATTTTATGCAAGATATTTTCAATTCTCACAATACTTAAAAATGTAGCGATGACTATAATAAAAATGTTGAAATATATATATAGAAGAGAGGTTGAAAATAGTCTGACATGATGCAGTTGCTAAAATTCGATTTAGTCTTTGTAAAATTATGTAATAATACATATTATATAAATAATATATAAATAATATATATATATATATATATATAAAATTATTATTAAGATTAATAATAAATTTTATAGAAAAGATGTAATTTTAAGTTTTAGAATTATTAGACATATGAGTTTATAAGTGGTTACTCATACTTTTACCCATAATTATAGATAACAAAAAATATTAGTTTTTTCAATATAACTATCATAGTTATATATGACGAGAGAGTAAATAAAAGAATTACCAAATGAAGGGAAGTAAAACACAAATATAAGGTACATGAATACGCAGTCTTACACTATTATTTAATTATAAAGTATTATTTATTTTTTAAGATAGTTATTATAAAAATTAATAAATTTATTATATATAATAACTTATAATTAAAAAATATTTTATTGTTACTATATATTTTACTACTTTTAATCAGATTTTTAAAAGATATTTTTATTCGATAGAACTCAAAATCTAAATTATATATGACAAATTCTAATTTAGTTTCATTCGAAATTAATTTAATTTAGTTATTATAGTTTTTCATTAAACAATTAAAACATCTTTTAAAATTTAATTGTTAATTTGGAGTGAGGAAGTGGTCGTGTTGAGTTGTTGTAGCTCGGTTCAACACAAGGATAAGTATGTATTGATTTCTGATTGAAGTGTTTTTTTTATGTTATTTTTTTTCTTCTTGCTTATTTATTTTTTATAAATTTTTTCTACTTTTTTTATTATGTTAAAAAATGAGGAGATGTGTATGTTATGTGTATTTATCCATTTTCAATATCATAATTTATTTTAAAAATTTCTTATTTTGTTGATATTATTAGTCTTACAAACAGAATAATTTATGTCATATACATTATAAACTTGTAAGCTTATTTACAAGTCTTCTATTAGATAGGTAATACTTTTATAATTCGTAGCTGTAGCTGTAATTAAGAGTGTTTTTTTTTTTTTTTCCATAGTGATGTTAATGGCATGATCTTGTAAGAAAGTGTTTTCGGAACATCATTAAAGTAATATAATAAGATAAAATTCACTTTAAATAAAATAAAATCAATTATGATTTTTTATAACCTTTGTATTATAAATGCCCTTAGTTTATGAGAAACAATTTAAAATATGATTTCTTGGTAGTTTCTCGAATGTCATAACTTAAACTTTTATAAGTTAGTTTTAATTTGTAAAACATATCTCAATACCTTTATTTTCCTAAAAGTATTACTGATAATATACCAAACAGATTTTTATATTGTGTTTCGGGTGTTTCTAACTTATACAAACGAAAATGGACTTATTTATAGCTTTTAGATCAACTCTTCATTTTAAATAAAAATGTCAAGGGCATTTCTGATATTGATAGGGTGCAGAAAGTGATTGCCTTATAACATTATATTGAAAATATTGCACAGATGAAAGTATATTGCATAGATAAACATTTTCTAGACAAATTCAAATGAAAAAATGAAAAGAAAATAGTAGAGCAACAATAGTTGCTTCTATAAACACAAAAAGTATACCAGAATGTGCTATATGCATGTGTAGGCACATTCATGGAGATTTTAGAAACTTTGGTATGAGGGATCACAACATGTCACATGAACCAGAGAAGAGAACAAGAATCTTCCTTATGCCAAAATGTAAGATACCAAAGTAGATATACCCTAATGCAGAATATTCTCACCACTCACCAACATGAATCTTTCTAGTTCCAACAGCTTCCCTTTTATTCACCAGTCAGGCTTTCACACTTAGACCAAACTATTACAAGACACCAAAACAAAATAGTTATAAAAAAACAAACACTTTGGAGATTGAAAAGGCATCAAATTAGAGAATGCTGAAGTAGAAAGACTTGGTTTAAGAAAGTTGTAAAGGATACAAAAGGGGCAAATCAACATAGTACAACAGAAATTATATGGTTGTGATAATGGGATACAAGAAGGAACACTACATACATATATTTGACAGTCCTTATAGTGATAGATAGTAATTGCCCCCATCCCTCAAAAGGGCACCAAAGAGAGCACAAGGACTAATTAATATCTCTACTTCTAACCTTTGATTCTATCAACATTTTCAAGACTTTTTAATCATGTTGCAACGAACAACAATCTTCCGGAAATCATCAAGGCTTAGCTGCAACAGAGCCAACTATGTTTTAGTATTCATATGAAGGATTAGAATCACCAAAATCTCTTCCGGAAAGACCTTGTGTTCCTTACCTTTCCATCTCCATCACTATCGAAGCAGCGGATCATATCAACTAACTCTTTGTCTGTCCATAAAAAATCATGAGCTGTAGCTGCCCTTTGTAAATCCCTTACATTTATAGTCCCTTTTCCAGCTTCTGCATGCCACAACTTCCCTTGTCAGTAAGTCTGTGCATGAATTAAGAGAAGCAAAGAAATAGATAGCCAAAAAGCCTCTTTGTTCACCTCTTCATTAACCAAATTCACAAAAGCCCTGTTAAAACTATTTGTATCGTGTTTAACTTCAAATGAAAAGGGAAAGAATATTGGATTAAATTTACCTCACTACTACCTGTAAACAAAGGGAGTCATTCCGATAGCTTAAAAAACAACAATCAACTACAGCATTATATGAGCAAGAACGTGGCTTCTCGGACCATTATGCGAACCTTGTAAAAGTTAGTTATTTTTACATGCCCAAGAAGTTGAAAAAGTTGAAAGTGACTCTTAAAAAATAGATCTCAAACATAACTCAACCTTATAAAACTAATTAAGAAGATGAAATTTACACTCACTTATATAATGTAATTTGGTTAAATTAAATCTCGAGTTGATATCACATTTCTACCCACTATCAAGCCAAGAAGTGAACATCTTGAGCATAGGAGTACATATTTATGGGTGATGTGATTACAACTCGATAATGGGTGGCACGATAGATTTAACAAATCTTGTCGGATAAACTCCGATTCCATCTTAAAAAGTGAATTTTACATCTAACTGAACCTCACTAAACTAACTAGAAAATGAGATTAGCAATGATTTATATACTATAATTTGAATATATCTCTAGTCAATATGTACTTTCCAACAATAAAAATAAATCATTGTTTCCCATTTAATTAAAATGATCAAAGTGGCTGGCTTACATATAACTCCATTCACCTCAACAAGTGCAATTCTTGTATGGGCATGATATAAAACACACAGTTCCTCTTTGATGAATAATAGATCTCATATATGAGTATGAGTGTCCCAATTGATCTCTAGCCAATATTCTTGGTCATTAACATACAAAAAGTAGCAGCTTACAGATATCATCAAATTACCATCAAGCTGGAAGAAGTGTACAATGAGCTCATCCTCAGTGAGTTGCAGCCGACTTGCAAACTGTTGATGTTGAAACAGTTAAATAGCAAAAATCAAAAGAAGATTTAATACAAACAAAACAATTATAGAGAACGAAAACGACAATTTGAATAGTGAATTCAATACTGACCGATTTTTTGTTCTTCTTTCTTCCCTTATCTTCTTGAGTTTGATTGTTTCCCTTTTCCTCAGTCTTGTTAACATTCAATACATTCTGGTCAGGTAAATATGAACCTTCGGCACAGTTTTGCAATGAAAGAGCAATTGCCTATTATTGACACACATCATACAGTTAAGATGCTTCTACTCATAGCATTGTGCTACTCAGCATCACGGCAAAATGATCAGGATGAAAATCCAATAAAACCAACACAATGTAAACATCTAAACTACCTGCCTCAAAGCTTCATCATCATCATAATCAATGTACTCTGAATTACTGGCATCCATCTTCCCAGAGACCTCAGCTTTCTTTTTCAAACCTTTGTTCTTCACCTGAAGTTGGTATTAAGCAAAAGGATTGAGATTGTAAGTGTCAAAATAATTTTGAAATCAGATGAAAAGGGTCTATGCACAATAAGTCAATAACAACTAAAACCCACAATGCCAAAAACCTTACTATTCATATCAAACCACACAATGACTACATCAAAATATAAAACCTTTTTACCAACAAATGCAACTCAATTTTGCAAAGGAATAAACAAGGAAAAAACATCCCAATAACCCAATTTCATGACAATCACAACACTCTAAGATGTTTTTTAACATTAATTATAGAAAAGCAAGCAATCCATTCTTTGGGACACATGTTTTGGTAATGACCAAAATTATTAGAAATCACTAAATTCTCAAGGTCCCATATATAATTTAATGAACTCTTCTAATGATTTAGCAGTCTCAAATAACTACTAACCAATAGTAGAGAATGTGTTAGAGCCACGTATTACTAGCACTCCCATTGTAATCATCAAACAATTCATTCTCACAGTGCCAAGTGCCAACTTGTGTTGTTGCTCTAATGGTTACACAGCTTATTCGCGACATTTCAAATTGCCTTAATGGTTAAACTTCTCAGAAAATTGATACATTCATAAAACACATTCACTTTTACAACAACACTGCAGAATACCTTCACAAAATAATATCTGAAAAACAGCAATTATAAAAGAACAAGACCCACCTTCCTTTTCCGTGACCCAGAAGAATTTTTAGTTGCAAAGTCTTCATCTTTACGGTCCTCCTCGTGTTCACTTGAAGAACTTGAACCGGGTCCTCCCTCGTCTTCGGGTACATACTCTTCATCATCGTCTTCTTCAACCTTCTTCTCTTTTCCCTTCTTAGCGGTGTTAAGATGCGAACTTTTCAAGGAGCGAGCCATTTGGGGCAAGCCCAGAGCCTCCAACCTGGCTCTGTTCTCCGCGATTCTCGACAGCCTCTGTTTCTCGTACTCTGTCACACCCTTATTCCCATTGTCCATCGTTTGTGCCTCCTCGGACTCTGACCCTGAAATTGAAGCATCCTCGGACTCGGAATCAGAGGTTCCGCACTTCGCCATTTCGGATTGTTCTATGATTTTTGCCATGCTCTTTGATTCTGTTCCACCACCAGGTCGTCATGCGTTTTGCTTTGGGACGATTTCTTTCTGCACCCCCATAATTTCGCATGTGCACCTCCATGGAGCGGTCAGAAGACCAAACTGCCCCTGCTCTCGTCACCCCTTGCTGCCCCTGCTCTCGTCACCCCTTGCTGCCCCTTGCTCTGGCCACCCCTTTGCCATCGTGCCACCATTGTCTATGTACATGGATGAATTTAAGAAGTAAACATTCTGAATTGTGTAATACTAAAGATGAATGCCAGAAGACTCTCAAATTACACAACTTGAAAGCTTTTATGAGAATGATTTTCACGTTACATAATTAAAGAAGTTAAAATAAAAATTTACACTGTATAATTCAAAAATAAAAAATAGTTTTCGACCGTCTAATTTGAAGGTTATTTCATATAAAAATAATTTTTAGATTAAATAATTTAAAAAAAATTAGATTACACAATCTAATATTAAAAAAAAGGTAAAAAAATCTTGAATTGTAAAAAAGTTATTTTCAACTTTCGAATTATATAATTCAAATACTTTTTTATGAAAAAAATGACTTTCAAGATTAAAAAATTCAAAAGTCATTTTTCTAAGACAAAATAAGAAATTTCATATTTTTTTTGGAGGTGCAAAAGAAAATTATTAGGATGCAAAAAGAAACCCCCTTGCTTTGGGTCTTTTTGGACCAGTAATCACCATTGAGAACCAGGCCTAAACTAAACAATGGGCTCGAAATTAAGACAATGGGCCTCTGCTATTTTCACCCAAATTTTTATTTCTTATTCTTAAAAAAAAGAACTCGTGATGGAGACATGTTTTCGTTTTGGCAGGAAGTGTAAATAATTTTTTTATATATAATTTACAATTTTTTTTTCACTTTTATGAAAGCTGCACTCTTTAACACGATATGAACATGTTTTTTATGTGAAAAATCCAAAACGAGAATGTGTTTTTGTCGTACTAGAAAATTTGATACGCAATGAAAATAAACTTTTAGTGTGTATTGTTTTAAGATACACAATAACTTGAAGGGTAAAAGAAATGAAAAAACATAAAAGTGAGAGTAAAACAGTAATTTGTCACATTGGGATAGAAGTGAAAGCTAAAAGGGGCAAAAATCAGGGGTGTGAGCAGCAGCCCAAAATGTTGTAAAAGCCCAACTTTAGAATGCAAACCCAACGCACGGCGTTACCATGTTGCTTGCATTTCTTGAATTGAGAAATGTAGAGTGATGTCTCCTTTCACATCTCTCTAGTTTGTATTTAATTAAATTTGAGTTTTTTTATGTATAAAAAAATTCATTGATCCAGTTAATCACATTATATCATAGATAAATTTATACATAAACTTTTTGACATATAAATCTCTCACTCAAATCAAAAGTTATAAATAAATTTAGTTCTTATAATAACACATACTTATATATCATGTTAATTTTGTCCAGTATGTTTCAATATTTATACTAAAAGTAAGATAATATCTTTTAACTATTGTCAACATGTAATTACAATTAAATCATTAAATTTTAAATGAGTAAACAGTGACTTCAATCCTTAAAATTGAAAGCATTTGGAGATTACTAATGGCAAAAAAAAAGGTTGAAGAAGTTTCTGAAATGTGAAACAATAGAAGTGATTTTTGAGAAAATTGACGAGTACGAAATCAAATGAAGATAAGGTTTCTGTAAATTAGTAATGGGATAAGTTCTGAATTTTTTGAATGGCTATGGTCAAACACGGATATTGAAAATGGGTCAACATGGTGAGTCCAAGAGACAGATTCTGATCATCATTGGAGCAGCAGCAACAAGAGTTTTTCCTCTTGTAGGGACTACCTTAATTAATTTAGGCCACAACATGGTGCAATAACTTTTTTTTATTCATAAAAAAAAAACTGTTTAAGAAAAAACAAATTTAATTTCTTGCATTAGGTTAAATATTACATTTTCAATTTATTATTGTAAAGATGTTTTCTTAAACTCACCTCAAATTAGTATGAAAATATTATTAATATCTTAAGTGATATTTAAATGTAACTTTTTTAAATGGTATACTATTTTAAAAATTTAAAATTTAGGGTTTTGGATTTAAAATTTAGAGTTTTATAGTTTTATGGTGAAGTTGTATCATACATTTGCAACTTTTTTTTTTATTTTTTTTTACAGGAAAGTTGCATCATATTAAGAGAACTTAATCATATAAAATAGATAATTTTTTTCAAAATCTACCTGTTCGGATAAAATTATATACCATAAAAAAACTGAGATGTCTAAGTTACGCGTTAATGAAAAATATTTTATTGACTAAAATAATGTTTTACCCTTTGCAGTCCTTGATTGATTTGTTCTTACATCTCTGCACTGATTTCGTCCTTTCACTTACATTGCCCAGCTCATATTAGCTGTGAATTTGTACCAACATACCCAAATTTGACTTTTCAAATTTCAAACAACACTGCCACATTCATTATTGTTTACTAATTCTTAATAAAAACCTGTTTTCCAGTCATATTAATAGATAATTATAAACATTAATAGATGATGATAATAAACATAAACGTATTAACAGATAAAGTATCACTTTCTTTTACATCATATAAATATTATTACAAGTCTTTTTTCTTTATATTTTTCTTGTCACTTCATATACCAAAATGAAATGTAAGTTTACTATAATTTAGGAGTTTTTGTAAATATTCTCGTGTTGATGGTATAATTTATTTTAGAAATTACAAGACATTAAAATAAGTCATAATAAAGTAAAACAATACCTAAAAGTATTAGATTACATATGTGTTTTTTTTTTTTTTTTAAATGCGTCATATAAAATGATTAGTTATAATTTTTTTAATGTTATAAATTTTTAACTATATATTTTGATTTTTTTATTTTAAATT
>Ga0099825_1002377_pt1 | contig 24972 bp, 12 predicted proteins | sample SiratroredBW_FD_76838 | JGI IMG/M metagenome (GOLD analysis project Ga0099825, IMG submission 76838) | Root nodule microbial communities of legume samples collected from California, USA - Siratro red BW | ecosystem: Host-associated > Plants > Roots > Nodule | place: USA: California | collected... | reverse complement strand
TGCTTGTAGAATTGATTTTTTTTTTTTTTTTTGTTGTCGTCGTTTTAGTTTTCGGTTTTGGTATTTATGTTTCATTTTCTTTTCTAACTGTAAATTTAGTCTTAGAAAACTTAAATGAACTGATGTTTTAGTTTTTAGTAAAATATCAATTATTTTCTCACTGTCTCTGTCTGAAAAGCTTACATCAATGCAACAAATAAAGATAATATACTTTTTAAAAATTAAAATTATTGCACACTGAATTAATGTTTATGGTTATTCTTAATATTTTTTTTTTAAATTAATGCATTTATTTTGGAACGTAAAGAGGAATGATAACAGAAATATTATCTCTCACATATTCTTTCTAACATTTTTTTATTATTTAAAATTTATTGAAAATTATAAATAAACAAAAGAAATTTTGGTTAGTCTATTATTGATTAGTCTCCTCTTCAAATGTCATTTAATGAGTTTCTTAATTTAGATATGGAATCCATACTATTTTATTTTTCATAAACTTTAACTAATATAATGTAACTTATAATTATTGATTAGAGAACACCTTTTTCAAAAATATTCACAAAATTATTACTTTATAGCCGTAAATATTGTTATATTAGTTGTTTGAATATTTTCTTATTGAATTAGGCCTATAAATTAAATCTTTTAACTGAAGTTAGCTATACTTTTACATTTTTTTTTCATCTCTTGAATTTCTAATCAAATAAACATGAAAGGTAGTTTAGGATATTTTTAACACATAATTTAATAAATATGTTAAAATAAATTTATAATATATAAGTGAAAACAAATTTCATTTATAAGTCGAATTTATAATTAAATTAAATTTAAAAATTATTTTTTAAGATCGTATTAAAGTTATTTAAAATCTATTGTGTTATCACACTGTTATCAAATACTTTTAATTATTTATTCACGTGCACAAGTAGTCTTGGCATAAGGAGTTAAAGAAATATCTTAAAAATCTTATATCAATTATTGGCATGAGAAGCTAAAGAAATATCTTAAAAATCCTATATCAATTATTGATAGATAGTATAGCTTTAAGGTTAAATTAGTGCAAGTTCACTTCTTAATGTATAAATTAAACAATTTAATAAAAAGTCTGAATTAATCAATTTAATAAAAAATTATAGATTAAAACTAATTAATATGACAATTTTAAATTTTTAAAATTATTTTAGGTACTAAAATTTCAAAAAATCTAATTCAGTGGTGACTGCAATTTTTTACGATGGACAACTTTTTTTTAACCTTCCTGTATTCACGTGATTTAATTGTTGTTAGACTATAATTTTTATATCCTTCGAATATAAAGTTTTCATTGTTAAACAGTGAAAAAATTAACAAACAGGGATTAGTATACGCTATCCTATGGTTGCTTTTGGAATTCACGAAAGGAAAAATGTTTACGATTTTAATTTGATACAATTTTTTCGACATTATGAAATCTGATTTTAAATGACAAGTTCGAAAATTATTAGTTGGAAATTGAGATGTGAAGGTTACTTTTGCAGGAAATGGAATTTGGGTGGCGAATTATTTTAGGTACCATAATAGGATTTCTTGGAGCAGCATTCGGAAGTGTAGGAGGTGTCGGTGGTGGCGGCATATTCGTTCCTATGCTCAGTCTTGTTGTTGGCTTTGATTCAAAATCCTCCACAGCTATGTCTAAATGTAAGAACTCCACCACTTTTTTTTTTTTTTTTCCATTATTTTAGGGGTTTTCTGCCATTTTTCTTATTTTTTATAACTTTAATTATATATTTTATTACCTAATTTTTGTGTTTTATCGTAATATTTGTTTAATTTTTCTGCATTTTACTGATTCATTGAACGCAAAACAATTTTTCAATTTTTATGTTTTTTACCCATTCCTAAAAATGTGTTGATGTCTCACAAAAAAAATGTTTTTAAAAACGAAATTATGTCAAAATGATTTTTTTAAAAAAAAAACTTAATGACAAACAACTTCACTTTATTTAATTTTGTTTCCAGATACACTAATACACTATTACACATTTAATAAATAAGTAAAATTTTCGAAAATTGAAGAATATAATAGAAAAATATTAAGATAATTGTACTAGCGACCTTGATAGGCCAAGGAATTGTCACATCATCGTAATGACAATTGAATTAAAAGAAAAAAAAAAAAAAAAAAGGCAATTGTATGACTCTTCCACTATTTGTCATTAGGTTGTGAACATTATTGGTTAATGTTGTTTATTACAAAGACAAGAAAATGCAAATAGAGAGGAAAAAGAAATAGTTGGTAAAAGTTTTTATTAGAGACTAAAAGTAAAAATATGATAAAGATTAGAAAAAAAAATATTAAATCCATCGAAAATGTTACTTTTCAAAATGTAAAAATTAATTTTAAAATACAGTAAAATTAACAATATATGCAATGATAGTATTATTAACAAATCATTGATGAGTTGCACCAGATAAACAAGATTTCAAATTTAACTATTATGAATAATAAAAAAAAAAATAGTTAGGAAGAGGGACTACGCTGAAGATGAGCAAATCTCCTTCAGATAGATTTCAAATTTAAGTATTATGAATAATGAAAAAAACAAAAACTTAGTTTGGAAGTGGGGCTTCATTCGAGCTAAAGGACCACATGTTTCATCTGAAAATTAATTGTCGATAAAGTGAGTAATGTTTTTTTTAACAGCGGATAAAGTGAGTAAATATTTTACACCAATAACATTTTATTAAAATATAAAAAAAAAAACTTCTAGTCTTATTTATTTATAGTTTATGTTAAATTTGTTATTACCTTAATTATTTCAAAGGTAAAAAACAAAATTCCACCTCAATTCATTAAAATTAGAATAACTTGAAAGATAAGTTCGGCGACAGAAAGTGGGGTTCAAATAATTATTTCTCCAATTTTATGATATCCCTATCCCTATTGTCTTGTCTCGTATCAATTATGTGTACCAAAGACAAAAAAAGTGGGTGGGCCAGACCGAAGGGCCCATACTTGGGAGAAGTATTCTCGCTTATCTAGGTCTTAAAATACATTTTTGTTTATTAATAGTTTTTACAACATCAATAAAAGGTCAGTCATTATTTTAAATACTAACTTATAAAAAGCTAAATACTTTTTAATTTCCTTGTTTACCTTACTTACAGTTAACACTTTATACCCTTAAATGAAAACAATCTCATCTTAATTTATCATTTTTCTATTTATATAGATTAATACATAATATTAGTTTATTAAGAATAATTGAAAAATATCATATGAATTTTTTTTTTCACTTTTTTGAAAAAAAATTCTTATTTATATTGTAAAAGAAAAATACGTTGTACGTTACTAAGATAAGATGAATTGGTGTTTTTTAAAAAATTATATTTATTAATTGAATCTAAGAAAATTTTCTTGTAACACTTAATAAAAAGAAATTAGATCATAAAAAGTTTAAATATAAAATATATATATATATATATATATATATATATATATATATATATATAAGATAAGAAAGAATTTCTAATTTTAATCGCTACAATTTTTAATGATTATTTCATTAACTTAAAATTTATATTACAATCACACTTCTTATGTAAAACAAACAATCGTTGATATATAACTTTCTTAAAAATCTTTTAAGAAAACTTCAAAATCATGTAAAAATTTCCAATATAAAACATCAAATCTAGTTATAAAAGAAAAATTAAATTTAGAAATAAAAAAAGAACAAGACAAGTGTAAGAGATTGTGAAAGTTTTTCACACATTTTGAAAGATTTCAAAAGAAAAACATTTCTTTTGTTCCTCGAGAGAGTCACTCAAAGCTAAACATTATTGCATGAATCACATACGTTTACACATGAAATCAAAATAACACTCATAATAGTTTCAAGTTATGTCATCAAAATTAAAAAATTATTCTCAAAGTCTTCAAGTCTTCAAAAGTATTAGACATATTGAATCTCAATTATTTATATTCCTAAATTATTTTCTTATAATTTATATTAATTTTTTCTTTAAATCTAGAATACTTTTTTTGTATATTTTTATAATTTATATTCTTAAAGCTTTTCTTTTAATTTATATTAATTCATTCAATTTAGTTATGCATATTTTTACTATCCCAAATATGTTTAGTTTATTAAATTGTACTTGGAAAAAATATTCGTGCATTATTTCGTATGCTTGCTCACCGCCTCAGAAAAATTATAATAATCCGTACATGTTTTTTCCACAGTATCCGTTTTGTCCCTTCAATAATTGTCTTGTACTCATGATGATAAATTCTTTAAAGCGGTCTTCTTTTTTGTGCTTTTTTGTTAGTCTAAGCTATTTTGTGGGAAATTTTTTTTTTAAATGGTATAATTTTTTCAAAATGTTATGTACACCACTAGATTTTAAAAATATCTATAAGAGTAAGTCGTGTCAAAATCATAAAGTTTTATTATGAAAAACTCCTTAATATATAATATGATTTTAGATTTATAATAAGAAAGTTATGTTAGTTTAACACGATTTAAAGTAAAAAAAAAAGTTATTTTTAATTCACATAACTTCAATTAATTTAATTGAGATTTTTTAATTTTAAATAAAGTCATATTAATATGAGATGACTTTAAGTTGTTTTTATATTAAAAATAGTGGTGCACTCTTATGATGATATATGCAAGATATTCTTATTAAGTAATGTGTTATTTAAACAAAATCATGAAAATCTTAGTTGTAAAATTAAAAATTAATATTGTGCAATTAAGAAATAAATAAGGCTAGTATATAATTTTTTAGAAATTATAGCAAAATGATTTAATAAAAATATAGAAATCAGTAGTTAAATGTGGGAAATTTGAAAAAAATGAAATTATAAATTTGACTACTCAATGAAGAAAAAGGAAAAGTTTATTATGCAAATTGTAATTAAATTATAGTATAAATGTTATTATATCACGTCAAATTTATGTATTAGAAGAAGTGTCACAAGATGATATTCTTGTTTCCTTTTAAACCATTATGGACAATGATTAGAAAAAGCTGTAGATGGATTATCATTGTTATCTTTGTCATTATTTTTATTATCTACATTATTGGGTTCTTGTGAGAACATCGGAAGATGATATTAGATAATATGGAAATTGAGAATGAATGTAGAGATTTCAAATACATTTGGTAAATAAAAAAAGGATTTGATTAATTAGAAAAAAAATTTATAAATGTAAGAAACATGTTAGTGAAAAAAATGAAAATACAAGTGATGATGATCTACATATGTGAATATGGATGGGTTGAAGATTAGACTAACTAGTCTAACTAACATGAAGTTATTAATCATAAGAAGATCCAACATATAACGAGACTGAATAAATTTATAGCTTCAATTATTTTTCAATTTTTCTACATTAAATTATTAATTTTTATATTTTTAGTATATCTTTTCTTTATAATTTCTAAAAACTTACCTATTGTTCTTATTTATTTTCAATTGCACAATATTAATCTTTAATTTCACAATTAATATTTCTATATAAAAAATTATACTGAAATATCAAACATTCTGTTTCAAATAATATACTACGTTATAAAAATCAATGCAAAAGTCAGTGTAAAGGATACATAACTTCAATTTAATATAAAAATAACTAAAGTCTTGTTATCTATGCACAATTTTATTTAAAAAAAATTATTACTATTAATCAAAGTTGTGTAAGTGAAACACTACTTCTACTTTTAACCTGAAGTCATGTTAAGCTCTTACGACTCCACTTTCGAAAATTTAAAGTCATATCATACATGCGTTATGAGATTGTATATACCACTTATCCATATATAGATAAATTTTTTAAAATGTGAGAAAATTTTTCCAATCTTTTTCTCGAGTATGCAAGGTGTGACATGTACCCATATGTTGTTGTCATTCAGGGTAAAAGATTTTAAAGATATACTAGAATGTATTTTTCTATTAATATTTACAGTAAAAATAAAAATAATTATCTATTAACTAAAATTAGGTTATGTATAAATTAAAATGTAACTTTTAAAAAAACATGTGAGTTTCTGTAAATGAACTTACGAGAGTCTCTAATGAATAAAAAAATTAATTTTTTTTTCTCGATAAATATTTTCTTTTTATTTTTTCTATAAATAGCTTTGCAGAATTCTTTTCATAAACACCTAACTTATTCTCTGTTTGTATTTTCATATTGTAATCATTTTAAATGGACTTAGTTATGGTTGGTTTTCATCGTGCCCTATAGTATTTATTTTATTCAATCCAACCAATGTTGGAATCCCCAACACTGAAGAAGATGAGTTAAACATTTAAAGGTTCAATCGAAGTGAAATTTGTAGCAATAAAATGTTACTTTTAAAAATATAATAATATAGTATATAAAGTACTATTACTTTAATTTCACTTAAAAATGTTATAAAACCTATAAAAAAATAAATCATATTTAAAAACAACTAAATCTAGTATACAATCCATCAACATCTATAAATATCTATAAATAGTTTAGAAACCAATATAACAAAAATATAAATATTTTCTGAACAAATTCATTGAACCTTCATCTCATCAATATAAGATCATAGATAAATCGATCAATTCTATCTCAGTTCAATAGAAATCCAAACTTTTAAAAAGGTTAAACAAAATTAATCTAAGTAGATTTATCAATTGAATCGGTTGAAATGTTATACTCAGATTTTGAGACAAGAATTTATTTCTGATATCTAAAGAGAACTTTAAAAAAATAGCAATTGTGATATGATAAAAGAGAGAGATAAATGAGTGTAAAAGGGGTAGTGTTTTAAAGTATCAAAGACTGGTATAATATTAATGAACTACAAATCTCTTTTTATTTATCTTGCAAATCTTTTCTGATTTATTCTCCTAAATTAGATTAACCAAACAACATTCATTTACTCAAATCCATCTTCTTGAACAGTAAATTTTTCAAATTGGTCCAATCAAACAGATTTAAGAAAGAGAAAAAAAATAAAATAAAACTTTTCAGAGAGAGGGAGATGCTCCCAATACCTTGGAATCATGAGGTGTTGTGTTTTTATCAGGTATGATCATGGGAGCAGCTTTGTCAACTGTTTACTATAATCTTAATCTAAGGCACCCCACATTGGATTTGCCCATCATCGACTATGATTTGGCACTGCTCATTCAACCAATGCTTATGCTTGGCATTAGCATAGGAGTGGTCTTCAATGTGGTAGTTGCTGATTGGATGGTTACCATGTTGCTTCTTATTCTCTTCTTAGGTAATGTTTTTGCTTGCTTAATTCAGACTTTGTTTACTCATTTTTCACATTTGACTCTTCTTGCTGCTTTCTATGTAGGTACATCTGCAAAGGCATTCTTTAAGGGTGTTGAAACATGGAAAAAGGAAACCATAATGAAAGAGGTGATATCCCATTGATAAATACATACTAGGTTTCACTACTTGTAATTGTAAAATTTAGAAAATGATAATAGTTTAATCATAAAATATGCTATAAACTTTGTTGCTTGTTTTCTGATCTCTATTGTTTCTTTATAGGAAAATGCTAGGAGACAAGAGTCAAATGGTGAGTTAAGAAACTTGCATACATTTACCAAAACATAATAAATTATCACTTTTCCTTTTGTCGGAGAGTGTTTATAATTCTCTTTGTGATAGGTGATGGGACTGAAATAGAATACAGACCAATTCCTAGTGAACCAGAAAATGGCATTGCAAAAGAAACTAGAAAAGAAGAGGTGAATACGCTTTAGTTTGTTCTTTATGATTGGGGTGTGGTTTTTCATATCTGACTGAAAATGTGTATTGGAATATTGAAGGTGTGTATGCTTGATAATGTGTACTGGAAGGAGTTTGGACTTCTACTTTTTGTTTGGGTTGCATTCCTTGCAATACAGATTGCCATGGTTTGTTATTTTTCACTAAACATTTTCTTCAATATATCAGTATTCTGTGTACCATGAAATTTTTCTAATTTCATTCTTAAACTTTTCTATTGACAATGTCAACAGAACCAAACAACCAAATGTTCAACAACATATTGGGTATTGAACGCCTTGCAGGTAAACTTCTTATCAGAAAAGGCCTCAAATCTAATATTTTTTTGCTTAATTTCTTCAGAATTTACCGTGTTTGTAACATATTAGCATCAAATTTACAATGGAAAGATTCTCTTAAGCATGAAGCTATTCTTAATTTAAGAAAGGAACAAAAAAATTATTATATTTTTTAGTTATGAGTACAATTTTAAAGATTGTTGAGGGGTTCATTTGATAATTGAAACAACTTTGTCTGAATAAATATTTACCAAGCACTTATGTACATGCTATATCTATAATGAAAGAAAAAAATGAAGTCAAATTATTTTCACCATAAGATTAAAATAATTTCATGATAGACTTCTTTCGCAACTTATTAAAATAAGCTAAAAATAGTTTATGACTGTATTATAAGTTATTTTCAAATACACCCACAATGATTTATGTTTTATATGAAAAAAAAATATTTAACTTTTTTCATATTCCATCTTTGAAAATAATTAGTTTAATTATAAAACTAACAACCAACATTGCATTCATTCAAATGCAATTAACTTCCCTTTAAGACATGTTTTGTGGATGAAACAAATAATATAGAGAAAAAAAAAAGTAACAGAGAGTAGGGATATTATGTTCTATCATATTTTTCAACATACATTAATCATAGATAAAACTAATGTACACTTAGCATCAACAACATAATTTGTTTTGCATAAATCTTTTTAGAAAGTTAATGGATTATTTTAAAACTATTTGTTTCTATTATATCTAAATATAAATTATATAGTTAATTGATAGTTTATTATGTATGATAAGTTTGTTAATTTTATAATATTTATATTAAAAGTCACAAACATTAACTTTTAGTTAATTTAATTTACATTGAAGCAATCATTAAACTTCTATTGAAATTCTTTTTTAATAGTTAATTGGAAAACTCAGATGTCAATAATCTTGGTTCTGAAAATATATTGGAATATCTGTCATCACTACATATTCCATTTTATAGAAGTGTGGTTTCCATGTGATGGCATGCAGATTCCAGTTTCAGTTGGGGTAGGAGGATATGAGGCAGTTTCCTTGTATAAAGGAAGGAGAGCAATATCATCAGTGGGAGATAAGGGCAAAAGTTTTACTATTCCGCAGTTAGCTTTATACTCTACCTTTGGAATATCGGCTGGCATAGTTGGTGGCTTGCTGGGAATAGGTGGAGGATTCGTTATGGGGCCTCTCTTTTTGGAGCTCGGAGTACCACCTCAGGTCAGTTTCAAATTCTACTATTACAAATTTTGAAAGAACAAATGTACACTCCATAGAAAAGAAAGAATAGGAGTGAGTATCAATTGGATTTGTAAAAATTCACTCTAATCTAATAAAATTGATTGGATCTAAAATTTAAATTTACTTTAATTAATTTAAATTAAATTGGATTATTTTACTTTAATTTAATTCAAATTTAATTTAATTTGTATAATTTCTCTAAATAATATTTAAATTTATATTTGAATTGGGGACTTGACTCGATTAAACTCGACTCGTCTAATATTGGCTTGACCCAATAAATCATATATAATTTAGGTTTGTCGAGTCTACCAAAGCTTAGTCTAATACATTTTTACTTGAGTTTGGCCTAACCTAACTAAGTATGATTTGAGTTGGGCATGGTTTATCTCATTCTGACTTAGGCTAGGCCTGACCCTGCCGAACACGAGCTTGGCTTGACTTGATCCAAATTGACACGACTTGACTTGGTTCAACCTTACCATGATTTGGACCCAACTCAATTCAATCTGACCTACTACCGGCCCAAGCTAACTTATCTCGACTCAGCTTGATTAGTCTAACTTGGACTCGACTAGACCCATAAAACCTTTTCTGATCTAGGCTCAACCTAACCTGGACCAACCCAAATTGGCCTAACATGAATCTTGATTGAGTCTACCCATTATGGACTAAAGTTGACTTGACCCAACATGAACCTCACATGACCTAGGCCCCATCTAAGTGAATATGGGCCCACTCCAACTTGGCTTAACATGGACTTAAGTTAACTCGACCCAACTTGGGCTCGACTCAAATTAGCTCGTTGTGGACTTAAGCTCTCCTGACCTAGAGTAGACTTGGGCTGACTCAACCTAACCTGGGCCTTGTCTGACTTGGTTTAATTTATTTCAGCTTGATTGGGCCTCACTGACTTGGTCTCAACCCAGTTTGGCTTGATGTGGTCCACCCTAACTCAACTTATGTGCACTACATCGGGTCAAGTCAGCACTACCTAAGCCTGAGTCGACTCAGCTTGACCTTGTTTTAGGACTTACTTAACCAGGTGCGGACTCGAGCTAACTTGGCTCAGGCCTTGCATGACTCTGACTCGATTTGGTCTTGGCTGATTTAGCTAATGGTGGTTTGCCCTAATTTGGCCAGATGTGGGCCTACCCTAACTCGGCTTGATGTGAACCTAAGTCAACCTAGCTCAACTAGGTTAAATTGATTCAACCTAAAGTGGATTTGAGGTGACTTAATCTATCTTCAACATGAGCTTACTCAACCTGAGATGGACTAGGTCAACTAAGCCTGACTTTGACCTGAATAAACTTATCTCGAGTTGTCTCGCTCAACTTAGGTCCCATCAATTTGGTCTAATAACTTGTACTTAACCCAACCTAGCTCAATATGTGCTTCCCCGACTTGGACCAGACTCAACTCAATGTAACCTAGGTTCAACCTAACCCAATCTAACTTGAGCTCAACTCGATCAACTTGACATGGTTCGAGTCTAACACAAATTGACTTGGTTTAAACTACTAACCAAGGTCCGATCTAACCCAACTTAACTTCCTGATCCTACTTGAGGTTGGGTCTAATCCAGTTTGACCCATGCTAACTTGAGTCTAGCCCACCCTAGCTTGAATTTAGCATGACCTAGTCTTTGTCTTGGACCCGACCTAATTCTAAGATTTAGGTCTAATTTGGTTTAACCTTTCATGAGTTGGCCAAACCCAGTCCGGTCATGCCTTATTTAGGTCTGGCTCAGTCTAACCTTTCATGAACTAATCTAAAATATCCTTAATTTTGAATTTTAAAGATCAAATATATTATCCAAACTATATCTAATCTAAATTCAATTAATTGGAATGAACTTAAAATAAAAATAAAGATTTAATATGAAATAAATGTATTAAAGTAAACTTAAAAATAATATGAATTTAAATAATTATGAATTAGATTTGAAAATTTTAATTTTCTTTTTCTTAAGCTTGGAAAAGAATAAGCCATACCTCCTCAAATTAAATATGCTTATTTATCTTAGTGTGAAAAAAGCTAGGTTCGACTTGATGGAACACTAGAATACTGTGAAATTATATAATAACATTAGTGGAGTATGGTTTCTAAATAAATATTTTAACCTAACTAACTAACTAACTATATATATATATATATATAAATGCGTACTTTTTATGTACACTTATATTTCGATCATAAACTATAGATAAAAGTTTAACCTAATGGAAAATACTTAATCAAGGGCTTGAAAAACATATTTTTAAAATATAAAAAATAAACCAAATTTATCTATATGTACATCTATATAGTCCAAAAAGAATTCAATATGATAATCCTAGATCTATCTAGAAATGCCACTAAATTCTGCATCATGATTTGCCAATGTACAAAATATAATGGTAGTAGGAAATCAAGTAATCACACAAAAGGACCAGGTTATAATATTTAAATAATCTATAACTGGAACATAAATTATATATAAGTCTGCTATAACAGAATCGATTTCATATCAAACAAATCAAATCATAGACTGTGTATTTACAATGAATTAAGCATAAATGGACACTAAATAAATAACGATAGATAGATGCCTTCAAGAATTACATATATCATTGTTAAAATTACATATAAGCTTCAAAATATATATATAAAAGATCATCTGCGTGGGTATTTTTTTTTTTCCATAACTCCTTTATTTTGCATATTATTATTATTATTATTTACATTAACTTAAGAAAACAAATTATTGTGAAAATATCAATTTAAGTATTTTTATCAAATTGTGTTTAAGATTATGTATTTCTCAAACACAAGAACTATCATTTGATTAATCTAACATGACAACGATATAATCATAATAAATTAATCTAACTATTCGTGTCAATCTTAAAATATACATGTTCTCAAAATGTTTTTCTTAAAACAATCATAACAATAATAAACTAGAAACTAACTTCTCTTTCAATTTTAATAAAATAAAAAAAATTACATAAATAGCATACTTTTGTTACAAAAATAATAAATTTCATAAAAGACTTCTTTTACCTTATTTTCCAATTTCTTACAATGTTTATCTAAAATAATTCTAATGTAGATATACTTTGTTCAGCCCGCATCTCCCCTTCCAACCCCCTTTTAACAGCCTGCAGCCCCTTCCAACAACCCCTTTTAATAACGAAATTACTCTTTAAAGTGTGATTGTCAAGTAGTTATGCCAATTCAGATTTCTTTTAATTGTTATTAGTAAAATAAAATTTTTCACCTTGTCAACTTTATTTCTCCTTTGAAAATATTTATATTTTCTTAAATAAATAATTTTATAAATTTACTATTCCATTTTTTTAACTATAATCAACTTATCAAAATAAATAAATAAATAAGCAAAATAATAAACTGTATATTTATATAAACAATTTATTATTTAAAAAAATATGAGTTCTTACCGTTTAAGTACGTACTCGTAAATTGCAATCTATCATATTCTAAAATTACAAGATGTAAGTAAATATTATAGATAAATAACTTAAAAAGGGTGTGGGATGCATCAAACATAATAACTTAGAGAAAGGAGTTAGACTACTTGATAATCTAAACCATCGTCTGAATAAACTCTAAATCCTAAATATTCCCATTCAATTCTTGTATTAATTGGCTTCCATTTTTGATGCCATGTGTTCAGGTTGCAAGTGCCACAGCCACCTTTGCCATGGTGTTTTCCTCATCTATGTCTGTTGTAGAATACTACCTGCTGAAACGTTTTCCAGTTCCTTATGGTTTGTGTTTCATAACTGTTGCCTCTATATCTATAACTTTCATCCATGTGCTTTCTACAAATTGGATTACATTGATAAGCTCTAACCCATGCATTATGTGGATTGTTGCAGCTCTATACTTTATTGTAGCAGCTGCTATTTCAGCCATTGTGGGGCAGCATATTGTGAGAAAGTTGATCGATCTACTTGGAAGAGCTTCTCTTATCATCTTTGTTCTAGCCTTCACAATATTTGTTAGTGCTGTTTCACTAGGTAAGCCTTATAGTGATTTTCTCTTAACTTTGGTTATATTCATATTTTTCTAGTATATACATGACTTGAATATCTTTTTCGTCGTTTAAATTTAAAATAATTTTTTACAATTAGTTTATCAATTTTAAAATTAATCTTTTTAGTTTTTATAATTTTAAGAGGTTTATTTCAATTCTTATGTTGCTAGAAACTTGTTTACATAATCAATATATCAATAGGTTATATAACAACACTCTTGATATCATATTTTTTTTTATTTTTTTTTTTGTGAAACACACATTCAAAGTAGTAACTACGACACACTATAATAATTTATTTTTTCAAATTACAAAATTCGAATCAGTCTTAAAAAATTGTTCTCTTTACATAAATAAAGACTACACACCATGTTTCCATTAATGGATAGAAAGACAGTTAATTTTTGAGAGACTAAAAGGAGAAATAGTATCTTATTTACATAAACTAAAATTATATATATTTAATGAAACATATGCTAAAAATAACTCTTATGAACTTAAAGTTATGAAACATTTTTCGTTTATTTGTTAGGTGGAGTTGGCATTGCAGCAATGGTCAAAAAGATTGAAAATCACGAGTATATGGGATTTGATGATCTCTGCAAGTATAATTCATAGCTCATTTCCTTAAAATATTGTGTAGTTCTTCTTTTATCGCAAGTTCCTAATAAAAGAACCAACAAAACCTAGGTCGTCAAAATTGACTTATGGCATGTTTGGATTCATTAGAATTCTGCTTATTTGTTTCTATTTAAGCGGTTTTGGAAAAATGAGTGTTGTGAATTATTCCAAACAGTAACTTATAGCGTGTGACTCGGATCCTCGTTTTTAGATGTATGAAATGCGGTGATGATATTGTTGGATACTGAGAATTTGAATTACATTTTTAATATTGTTTATGTTCTCTAGCTTTCGTAGAGGCTACTATTTTATAGTTTCTTTCTTTTATGAAAATATTGTCTAAATCCTTTATTGTGTAATAAAATATTATTGTTATCTCATCAAAATTTGAAATAATTTTAGCGTTTTTTTTTTCGTCATATGTTGAATTCAATAAATTATTTTAAAAATTTAAAATAATTATTTTCTATTATAATAAAACATTTAGATACATTATATAATTAGTTATTTATCGTTTTCTATTCAGTTTATTAATATTTATTATTATACCATGAAAATGGAATATATCTTAATTAAATGAATTATTTCATTTCTTTCACTCTTGATATGATATGGACTCTTACTTTGACATTGGAATCTCCTTAATAGCCTATCTTAGTTAAGATATAGTTTGGTTTATCATGTTATTTCTTATTGGGTTATTCTATTCTCATGCTTCATATTCTTTGTGTGAGTGCTTGTTATCCTTGGAGTCAGAAGGTGTGTTGAATATCTTATATCAATTAGAAATATAACTAAATTATAATATATATATATATATATAAGTATATGCAAATCTCACAAAATCGGTTTTGTGAGATTGAGTTAGACTTAATTTTCACTATTTTCAATGGTGTGAATGCTTGATAATGTCCATGATACGAGGGAGTGTGTAGAGATACAACCAGATTATAATATATAAATGAGTACAAACCTCACCTTGATGGTTTTATGAGATTGCGTTCAACTTAAATTTCACTATTTTCATATTATATCAAAAGTAATTTTGTCACATTCATCCTAATAATATTGGTTTTCAATTGATGTCATGGATGAAAAATCAAATGTCTTATGATCAATTGCTTCTAGTGGTATGATTGTCTACTTTGGATGTTAGTTATTTTTCAATAGTTTAGTTTTTTACTACTATTTATATCTATTTGTTTAAAGGTAGATGGATCATTGATTTAAATGTCACTACTCATGTTACTCATTTCTTGTCATGTTTTCGTTTTCAATCCTACATATATGTCACTAACAATACTCTTGTGTTACCGAATCAATTTGTTATTCTCGTAGTCATTATTGACATTGCTTAACTTTCTCTACATTGGTGCTTTATAATGTTTTTATGTACCTTAATTTAATTTTAGGAAAATAATCTTTTGACAACTGTAACAACCATCTTACAACCTACTTTTAAGGATGTTATAGTCATTATAGAAATAAAATTTTGTATTTATAAAGAAATAAAGATAATGAATGGTAAAATAGTAATTGTGAAATGGTTATAAAAATTTGTAGATGTGAATATATCATTATTCTTAATTTTAATTTATTATTGGTCAATGTTTTACTGTCCATAATGATTTATCAACCACCATAATATTTTTACACTTAACAAATATTTATATCTATTTGACAATCATTATTTTACCCTTCATCCTTTTTTTTTATATAATACAAAAGTTTATTTTCATAAGGACTATATTATCCCTAAAAGTGAATTGTCAAATGGTTAGTCCAATTGTCAAAACTTCATTTCTCTTTGTTAATCACATTTTTTAAAATTCACTTTTTATCTAATAAATGTGTTAGAGAAAAATCCATTATGTCATGTTTATTTTAACGAGGAGAAGTATATTTTGACATTACTGTTCACTAGTTCCATTTCACACCAATTTTTCTTAATAAAATATTATATAATAATAAAATAATAACTTATTTCAACGTCAAATGAATATATTTTAATCTATGCAGTGTCAAAGTATGATAACTCTTGTACAATAAATCATGCAAGACACAATGAACTTAGTTTAATAGACAGTGCAACACATATCTTCTTTTTGGTTCTTCTAACGAACAAAAGACTCAGAAAAGAATATATATACATAGTGTTTTAAAGTTAACATTGTACTAAACAAAATCCTTCACGAGCTTATTTTATATTATAAAGAAGATCCTGTTTTCACACCTAACAAGAAAATCCCATAAAAACCTAAGTCAATATCAAAGATTACTTGAAGGGCACAATAAAATTGCTTTACATTAACACGCAGACACATCTCACATCAATTCACCTCATATGATCATAAGTTTTTCTTTCTTCACTGCTTTTAGTTAAAAACTCTAACCCAGACCAATAAGTTCTATCATATATTAAAGTGTTGCTTAAAAACAAAATAAACATTTAATATTGTATGAAACACATTAATAAATCTCTATATTCATCATGAAAGACAAAACAATGAAAATGAAAATTTGAAGGAAAAACTCTCACCGAGCAAAATGAGTCTTTTTCTTTAACTTATTCAAAAGCAATGTCAATTTCATCTCTCAAAGCTTCATCCCAAATATATCCTTAATATTAAAATGTACTAGTTTCAATTGTAAATAATGACAAAATGACAAGATAACAACATCACACGAGCTAGAAAGTAGGACGATACTAGTGAAACAAAAAGCTCGAAAGTACGTAACAAAGTTAAAAAGTGAAGTCTGCGTAGGTCCATTCGGAACATCCAACATCACTAGTTTTATGGCCTCGGAACCTCTCAACTCAACAAAAATGCCACGACCCACACAAGTTATTATTTCCATTGAAAATGCATATAACCCAAATAAGATTCATCAAATTGTTACAGTAAACAGACTGGATTTTCCTTTATAATTCCTATTGTACAAGAGGAAGCAAAGATGACATTCCTTTGGGCATAAACCCTGTGAAACCTTAATAAAAGAAATATCAGTGCAAATTATTGTGATGATTGAGATAAACGATGACATGGTATACTTTCCTCAGCTTCAACATTTTGTGAAAGAAAATAAATGGGAAAAAAAATAATTAATCAGGGTTGATATCTTAAACCCCTAAAGAATTTAAAATGAAATGTTAATTGAAGCCTTCCGCGGGCTCAGAATGCATATCTATAGATGGCATCTGCTACACCATCTTCATCATTGCTTAAACCAATTACGTTAGCCACAGCTTTGGTCTTTTCTGATCCATTACTAAGTGCGATGCCTAGAGAAGCCAGATCAAGCATCTCCATATCATTTTCCCCATCACCAATAGCCATTATCTGTGTCGAACATAATTGGGGCAATTATCAAGACAGATAATACGAACAAATGAATTGTAAGATTGACCCCTCAAATCATTGGTTAATGTTTTGTACCCTCGATTCAATGGATGATAAATAAAATTTCAAAGATGTGTGCCACTCTGAGCCAAAAGCAATCACTAAACCTTTCATGAAATTTTAGCTAGAATCTAAGTCTTAATTCAATTAGATCGGGAAAAATGTTATGCGACGTCATTTAACTGCTATATTATTTGAAGTTAAATAATGTTACTATCAGAGTCTGGGAGACACAATGCAATCAATGTCACAGAATAACTCATATTTGTGATACCTCTTCAGCTGTAACCCCCAAATGATCTAGCAGCACTTTTACTCCATTCCCTTTTGATGTTCCCAAGGGTACAATTTCCAGCATGTCAGGCACAGCTTGAACAATAGTGGCACGACCTTTCGTTGCATCTGACCAGTATGGCCGCAGGGTGTCAGCCACCTTCTCGGCCGTGCCTAAGAAAATCATTTTCTGTAGAATCAAAATGTACATGTCAGAAATATCTACATGTGAAAAGTGAACGTGAGCTACAGTCTCCAAGCCATTTCTTACTACATGGTATAGGCTACTCATAACACATATTGTGTTCACATTTATGGTTTTATTGTAACTTCAAAGTGCTTTCACACGCCTTATTGTCTATTTTTACCTTTTCTTGTCACTAGTAATAAATTGGCCTTATTTGCATAAATATTTTAACTCTTTAATTTTAACTAATCTCTCATTTGTCTACTCTATTGGACATAACTTTTTCTGTAGATATTTTTTCACTAATTCGAGGTTCATTGGATTCTTCATTTGCAAGACTTTAGTTTTCATAAATGGTTTGCAAGTTTTGGATTTTTCTTATACTTTTAATAATATTCTTAAGTTGAGAAAGATATGCTGAATTTTGTAAACAGGATTACATTTTGTTCGAACATTTGTAATTTGGTTTGTAGATGCAATTAAAGACAAATTAAAGCCCATTCATTTACACTAATAAGAGCTTACAAATAGACCAGTAAAATTCTAATTAAGGACTTACTATCCCTTTTTCTAGAAGTTCATAATTGAGTTGTCTTTTTACATTCTCTCTTCTATCTTCTTTTTCTTTTTGTATTCTTTCTTCCCTCTTATTTCCCAATTTACATTCTAAATAGTGCCTCAGTGGAGGCTAATTCTCTCATTCAATCCATAGATTCAAGATGTTTTATATCCATATCGCATTTTATGATTATGATTTACTTTTTTGTGATATAGAATTCAAATTAGGTTTTAGTTGAGATTTTAATTAGATAATTAGTTGTGGATTAGATTAAATAATACTTTGATTTTATTCATAAAATCAGGTTTCAATTCAGATTTTATAGTTGTGGATTAGATCGAATGATACTTTGATATGATTTATAATTTTTTTGAATTAGGTTATTCAATTGAATTACTTGATTAAATCGATTAATTTGATTAATTGTTCAAATTCGGATTTTACTCTTTACATCCAATGATATGCCAATTTATATGCATCAAGATCTATTTCATATTGCTTTTATAATTCAATTACATTTTGCAATTTAACTCAATTGATTCTCAACAAAAATCCCCAAACTATAACTTGTATAACAAGAAAACTGAAAATTGACTTCAATTAATGTGCCTCTATAAAACGACCTAGATTAAACTATATATTGAAAATTTTATAGAATACTTAGATGTTTGGATATCAAAAAGATATCATTATTAGCTACAAGGATCAATTGATACATGATAGAGTATGGTCCAACATACCCTTGATACTTTTGATTAAGTATTGTTCAACAACAAAGTATAAATATGAATGTTTCATTTGTAAGACAATAGTTTTCAAATAGATCATGTGAGACACAAGTACTCCGTCTGACAGTTGATATAACAGATTTTGTTTTCTTACTTCGTCTGATAAGTAAAGTCTTAGTTAGACGATATGCTCACATTTTTAAGCTAGCGCATGGAATTCTTTATAATAGAATGTTTTTACCTTCAAATATCTCTTGAAGGGCAAACTAAATTTGTTCTACGTCGACAAGCATACTAATGCACCTTATGTTAACTCTGGAAAGGCTATCTATAATATATGGTCTTTCGCTTTATTCAAATTGTGGGAAAGCTCTATAACATAGATCTGATAAGTTGTGGCAGGTATTGAATGTTGCTAAAAGAAGAAATAAGCATTTAATGTTGCAAGAAGTGCATTTAATGCATCTCTAAGTTTTTGCATGGACAAATGCAACCTTGAAGGTGAAGACCTTAGTTGAAGCTTCTCAATGCGTAAAAAAGAATTTACTACTCTTTCCTCAATACTCTATTCAAAGCAATCTTTTGAGTTTAAGAAAAACAAGTGATTTAGAGTTGTCGAAACGCCACCAATATTCTCACTCAAAGCTTTCTGTACCCTAAGCTTTCCAAGAACATTTTTTGTTTTCATTTAGCAAACTAGAAGAGTATATAAAACTTGAATTCGTCAAAAGACATTATCTTTGTCTAGAAATAAAAACCTAGTGATCGTTTAAATCACCCTTTCTTTGCAAAACATTTTTAGTCAGAAGTAACTACGTTCCAAAAAAATACTCAAGTCATAGCCAGGAGTGACTGTGTTCCAAACAACACTTGAGGTTGTTAACCAAGAGTGGATGAGTGTTCAAACAATACTTGATTTATCTAGCCAGGAGTGGTTGAGTTTTAAATAATACTCTGTTGTATCTTTGCAGCGTTAGTCTGCCCAGTGAAACTTGATTGGTTGATCAAGAACTAGATGTAGCATGCTTTTATAGACCAACCAGTATAAAAATCTTCACCATAAATCTTTCTTTTCTTTAAGCTCATTTAAATGGCATGTTATTAAATGTGTCCTAACAGCTTTTTAAAATTATTAGAGAACAACTCATTATAGTTGCAAATGGTGATAGTGTACCCATATGCGGATATGAAAATATAAATTTAGAATAATCTAGATTAAAAGATGTTTTATGTGTCCTACAACTGATCTGTAGTCTTATCTCTCTATACAAGAGTGTACAAAGATTTGAACTATTCTAACTTTTTTCACTTATTGTATATTTCAAGACATTGCCACAAGGAAGACAATTTTAATTGTTAAGGAGGAGAATGAGTTATATTTTTTAGAATCCAAGGGCCAAAACAAAACAAATGTTATCAAAATCATGGGCAAATTCCCAAATATGGTTTCATAATAAAAGACGTGCGCATCCCTCCTTCAACCTTATAAAATTTACGTTCCCTCATTTGCTCATTTTGAAGTATGTATAGACTTTCAAATGTAATATTTGTCAACTGTCAATGCATCATAGTGCACTTTATCTCATACATGATAAAAAGAGTAATTTCCCATCCCAATTGACTTGACTTACTATGATGTTTGGGAACTTGTTTTAAAATCTATTCTAGAACAAAATGGTTTATTATTTTTATTAATAAGGGTACTCATGTCACGTGGACATGCATTATAAAAAGTAAAATTAATGTGTTTTGAACTTTTTTTAATTTTTTCCTTCTTGTCAACATCAAAAGAATTAGGTCCAATAATAGTACTGAATACGTGAATAAAATATTCTCCAAAATTTTGTCTCAATGGTATTATTTATGAACTATCATGTGTTAATGCTACAATAAAATGAAGTTGCAAAAAGAAGAATCGTCATCTTCTAGGGGTAGCTAGAATCATCCTTTTCCAATTTTTTTCCCAAAACCTATTGACGAAAAATTGTGTTAATTACTACATAACTCATCAACATGTTATCCATTTGTATCTTAAGTAACATTAGTCGTATTAAGATTAATTTTTTTCATTTTGTTCCCTTTACTCCCCTAGTGTCAAGTCTACCTTGTTGAATATTTGGATGTTCTATTTTTGTTCACTCTCATAATTCTAATCATGGTAAATTAGATCATAAAGCTCTTTAATGAGTAATTATTCATTATCCTTCTAATAAAAAATGGTACAAATGTTATCATCTAGAAGGTCGTCATGTTTATATCACCATGGATGTCACCTTTCATGAAATAAAAAACCTTTTTGTCAGTCCTACATTTCAAGGAGAGAAAGCACTTGATGCGAAGAAAGTCTCCTTTCTATCATTACCATATCTATTTTTCTAGAATGCTCAAGATCCAAGTGATGATGATGCCACAAATGAGATTGAACCAATCCACAGTGAGCAAGTAGACATTCTTTGGTAAAAAATATCAAAGACAACCCACTTTGACTTTGATAAAAGAAGAGTTATCTAACTTGAAGGTGAGGAGCTCTCAAGACAATAGTGAGGAGACAAGTGTTATTAAGAATTTACCCATTGTGTTGAGAAAGGGGAAAAGGTTATGTTAAATATATTATTTCTCAGTATGTTTGTATTAAGAATCTCTCTAATAAACATCGAAGCTTTATTATTGTCATTGATGCCATAGAATTTCTTACTTCAATCCAAGAAGCCATGAGAAGTGAACATTGAACTCAAACCATGAGAGGAGATTAGTACACTAGAAAGAAACTCAACATGGGAAATTGTTGACAAACCATGAGTGAATATGGTAGTAAGGTGAAAATGAATATTTAAAGTAAAAAATAAGGCAAATCAGTTAGTAAACAATTATAAAGCTAGATTAGTTGCAAAGGGGTGTACTTCAACTTATGGAATTGACTATGGGGAGACATTTTGTCCTGAAGCAAGGGTGAATGAGTTTTTCTTACTCTAGCAACTCATTTTGAATGGAATTACACTAGTTGGATGTGAAGAATGTCTTTCTTTGTAGAGCATTAGAAGAAGTATACATGAAGATTTCTACCGGATTTGAAACTCACAATGGAAGGAATAAGATATCTCTCCTAAAGAAGACTGTTATAATTTAGGGTAGAAAAGAATATCACTCTTATTCATATCATGCTGAGATTACAATCCATATATACAAGGCTAGAAAGCTATTTAGGAAGTATAATAATACCGCCTAGTCACCCAAATCCCTATGATTGTGGGATACCATCATTCACTATAATTATAGTCTGCTAAATAAGGAAATAATAAAACACGAATAATACAACTAATAAAAGCAGATTCTAACACTCCCCCTCAAGCTGGTGAATAGGTATTTTCCATTCCCAACTTGGGAACAATACTCTCAAAGTAGTTGCTATTCAGCCCCTTCGTTAGAATATCTGCAAGGTTGTCTTGTGAGGGAACATATAGAGTGCAGATCAAACCACTGCTAATTTTTCTTTGATAAAATGTCTGTCAACCTCAATATGTTTGGTTCTACATGTTGCACTGGATTATGAGCTATACTAATAGCAGATTTGTTATCACAATAAAGTCTCATTGGGTCATCCGGTTTTATCCTTAAGTCTTCCAATATGATTTTCAGCCAGAGTAGTTCACATATCCCTTGTGCCATTGCCCTGAATTTTGCTTCAGCGCTAGATCTAGCTACCACATTTTGCTTTTTACTCCTCCAGGTCACAAGATTCCCTCCAAGGAAAGTGCAATAACGTAGTTGACCTCCTATCCACAATCGACCCTGCATAATCTGCATCTGTATATGCTTCCAGATTTGCATTCCCATTTCGTTCAAACAAGATTCCTCTGCCTGGGGTCCCCTTTAAATATTGCACAATTCTTAGTGCAGCTTGTAAGTGAATCTCCTTCAGTTGCTGCATGACCTGGCTAACTAGACTCACAGCAAATGCAACATCAGGTCTAGTATGAGATAAATATATCAGTCTACCAACTAGCCTTTGATACATTTCCTTATCCATTGCAGTATCTTCCTTTGCATTTCCCAATTTCAGGTTTGGGTCAATTGGTGTATTTGCAGGTTTGCAAGCTGTCTTACCAGTTTCTTTCAATAAATCAGTAATGTATTTCTGTTGAGATATGAATATTCCCTTTTTTGAATGTGCCACTTCAATTCCCAAAAAATACTTCAATTTTCCCAAGGTCTTAATTTCAAAGTTCTCGGCCAGATGTTGGCTTAACAATTTTTGCTCCTCCTCCTCATCACCTGTTACTATAATATCATCTACATAAACTAGCAACACTGTTACTCCCCTTGACTTAGAGTGTTTAATAAACAGAGTGTGGTCTCTTTGAATTTGTTTAAAGCCCAGACTCATCATAACTTTAGTAAACTTTCCAAACCAAGCTCGTGGTGATTGTTTTAGCCCATACAACGCCTTTTTTTTGCTTGCAAACAGTGTTGGTAGCTGTTTTTTCACCATATCCAGGGGGCAATTCCATGTAGATTTCCTCTTCAATTTCTCCATGGAGGAAGGCATTTTTAACATCAAATTGTTGCAAGTTCCAAGTATTCATTTTTGCAACTGGAGCAAATGTTTCCATGTAATCCACTCCATTGGTTTGAGTGAATCCCTTATCTACTAACCTTGCTTTGTACCTTTCAATGGATCCATCAGCCTTGTATTTTATGGTGTATACCCACTTACACCCTACTAGTTTTTTTCCATTCGGGAGATTAACCAAATCCCAAGTACCATTCTTTTCTAATGCTTCCATTTCGGCATCCATAGCTTGTTTTCATTTTTTATCATCCAATGCCTCAGATAAAGTGGTAGGCGTGGTTGTAGTGTTTATGCTTGTGAGGAAAGCTTTATGGGTAGGTGAGAAGTGTTTAAAGGATAGGTAATTGACTAAAGGGTACAGTGGTTTGGTGGTACATTTCCTACTCTCTTTTCTAATGGCAATTGGAATATCCAGGTCCTCAAAAAGAGGTGTTGAACTAAATTCAGGTTCCTCTGCATGTGTATTTGGAAAATCAGAGGTTAATTCAGTGGGAGTAGTTACCTCAAATAATGTTGGGTTGGATTGTTGAACATGGACATATTCTGGAATGGCCTTTGTCTTCCTTGTATAAACCAGTTTTTTTCCAAATCTTACATCAGCCTGATCTTGAGTTGATTTGGTGGGTTCCTTCTCTGTGGTCACACTTTCAGTTCCTACTTTTGGTTCAAAACTTAAGTCAGGGAGTATAAAGAGACCATCTTCATTTATGGCATTCTCTCCCTGAAGATGATCTTGGTGGAAGTAACTTTTGTGCTCAAAAAAGGTGTCATCTTTAGACACAAAGAATTTTTTGGATGGTGGGTGATAACATTTATATCCCTTTTGGGTTGATGAGTATCCTATGAAAACACATTTTAAGGCTCTAGGATCAAGCTTACCTCGATCACCACTGGGAACATAGACAAAAGATACACTCCCGAATATTCTTGGAACAAGTTGGTTGGATGTAGGCACATTAGGATAAAAAGAAGACAGAACTTCCATAGGGCTTTTAGAAGCTAGAATAGTAGAAGGTAGTCTATTAATTAGATAACAGCCAGTGAGAACAGCTTCTCCCCAAAACCTTGTAGGGACCTTATGTTGAAAGAGAAGAGCCCAAGTTTGGTCTAAAAGATGCCTATTTTTTCTCTCAGCAATTCCATTTTGCTGAGGTGTTTTAACACAAGATGACTCATGAATGATACCTTCTTTTTGACAAAAAGAAATAAGGTCATGATTAAAGTAATCTTTTGCATTATCAGATCGAATCCTCTTAATGGTAATACCAAACT
>Ga0099825_1002376_pt1 | contig 24975 bp, 12 predicted proteins | sample SiratroredBW_FD_76838 | JGI IMG/M metagenome (GOLD analysis project Ga0099825, IMG submission 76838) | Root nodule microbial communities of legume samples collected from California, USA - Siratro red BW | ecosystem: Host-associated > Plants > Roots > Nodule | place: USA: California | collected... | reverse complement strand
TTAATAAATAATAAAACAATAAAAATATATAAAAATTAAAAAAAAAAAATATATATATATATATATATATATATATATATATATATATATATATATATATATATTAAGACATTCATTTTATCTTTTTTTTAATTAGTGTTTCATTTTGATATAAGAAACTAATAGAAACAAGATTTATATCTTAAAAAAAAATTAAAAATTGATCTTAAAATAAAAAGCTTAATAAAAGAAAAAAATTAATTTTGATTTTTAAATAGATAAGAGAAACAACTTAAGAAAAATCTAAGAAAAAACGATCAATTAAAAAAATACTAAACTAAAATTTCAAATAAAATAAAAAAGGAAAATATAAACCAGTCTAAAGTTTTTATATAGATTTCTTATATTTTATTAAGTATCTATTTTACATTATTTTTAGAAGAAATTATACTTACCTCGCGTACATTTAACTAGTAGAAACTTATGCGTTTACATGTATAAGTTTTCATATTTTTCATATGAAAAAAATAAAAAAATAGTTATTATCATTAATATTAAAATGAAAATTATTACTTTAATATATGTTATTTTTTATAAATTAATATAAATAAACAATTAATTTTTATGATCCTTATTTAAATGAAAAATATTACTATAATTTATATTAAAATAATAAAAATTTGTTCATATGAAAACAAAAATTTATTAACTTTTATAATGTTATAATTACATAAATAGATTGTAATTTCCTGTCAAGATAACTACAAATCATTTTAATACAGATAATAAACGTAACAAGTTGGTTGTTTTTATATGAACAAAATTAGTCAAACAATGTAAATAAAAAAAGTAAAAAAATACCATTGTTAATGAACTAATTAATAATTATAAATTATAAAATGTAAATAAAGTTTATATACTTTTAGTTTAAAAGTAATAATAATAATAATAATTTCTTTTATGCTCTTAATAGAATGACTCTCACATTTCTTACAACTTTTAAATAAATATTTACATTTAACAAATCACATTCATTATTCTTATATTTTAACAAAGTAATATCCATCACTCCTATTTTATTTTTAAGAAATTAATTATTTGTTTTGTATATATATATATATATATATATATATATTAATAATTTTGAAACTTTAACTTTGTTTTCATAAAATTTTATATACGTTTTATGTTTTATTTAACATGATACTCTTAAATAAAATAAAGGAAATGAATATAAAAGTTATAAATATTATTGACTAAAAACATAAGATGAATATTTATTTAAAAATTATAAAATATATAAATGTTTATTAAAATTATAAGAAGATAAATATCTGCTTTTAAAGTTAAAGAAACTTTTGTGTTATTTAATGTAACTTGAAGGTAAATAAATGTGTTTTAGCTTTATTACTGTTACCAGAAAACATTTTTTTTTTTTAAATGACGAAGAGCGAGGAAGAAAAATGAAAGATTTGAAAGGATATTAAAGAAATAATTAAGGAGTCTCAAGGTTATTTTTATTACTTTTTCCCATTAAAAATATACCCTGACTCTGTATAAATAAATATATTTTTTTCTTTAAACATGCATAACTGATTTTATATTATGCTAAATGCAATTTTAGAGCCAAATTACAAGAGAAATAACATTTAAACTGGGGTGTGATACTCACTAAATAATTATTAATTCCAATAATTTTAAGGACTCTACTGTAAACAACACATCAATAACTTTACAGAGATCAGGATTTTCCTCACTGAATTTTTATTATTTTATGTAAATATAGTAAAATATTCACGTTTTTTTAATTATAATTTTTAATAAATAATTAAAATAAAATTAGTATAGACAGTAAATAAAATAAAATAAATTTATCTATTTTTTTATTTTGTAAAGTCAATTATTTTATTATTCAGTAATTAATTTTATAAAATTTTTAAATTCAGTCAAATAACTTGTAAGTTAATTTTATCATATTTTAATTTTTTAAACTGGTAGGCGTGAAGAAATTGTAAATAATTAATTATTTTTTATTTTAAATAATTTTTAATTTTTTAAAATAATCAATTCATAAATACATTAATTAAATATTTTTAATCCTAAAATCTTTAAAAGCTACTGTTTTAAAAAGTGAGAGAGGGATGCATTTAATATCAAAATAGTATACTATTAATATAAAATAGTTATGGATTCTTTAAAGAAAATAACATATTTAAAATCCAATTTTTTATATTATTAATTTTTTCTAAACCCAACCCCTCAAATTTAGTTTGTTAGCCGGGCAAAAGCATTGAGAGCAAACCGAGAACAGCCCTAGTGGTGCGGAGTAGCAGCATCGCGAGGCCGAGGCCGTTACCCTTCAATCTCCGTTCTATCGTCGCAATCTTCTTCCGAAGACGCCATTTTCGTATACCGCAATCTCTCTCAGGTTCTTTTCTTCTTTCGTTCTTTGGCGTCACACTGTGGAACTGTAATTTCTCTTTGCATGTCAACGTTGTCGTCTTTAGTTCTTCCCTATTTAGTCGCCAATTCTTGTTGAACCTTGCGCTACGCGATTTTCTTGGAATTGAGTGGAGAGAGCTATCTAATTTGTCCTCGCTACTGCTTTTACATGCTTACTGTTATTTCTGAAATTCATTCTTGTCAGTGAAAGTGATTAAACAACTGTATTGAACACTTTTGGTTGTCACTGCGGCAATCTTTCTTTGCATGTGCAGAAGAAGGGGTTTCTGATAGGCTGTATCCTAAATGGCAAGATCTAAACGAAGACGGTCGGGTATTAGTGGCAGCAATGTCAGACCGAGAATGATTTTTCAGCCTATTATGGAAGATGGAGTGTTTCGTTTTGATTGTACTCTAAAGGATAGAGAAGCAGCATCTCCTAGTGTTTCTTTTGTGAATGGCAAGGACAGAGACACACCTATCACTACTGAGAAGGTTCCTGAGTATAACCCTAGGTTTGAGATTAGATTAGAGCAGCAGATTGTCAAACTTGAGGTCAGTTACCTTATTAGCTTCTATCCCATATCTATTGGTTTTCGACTTGTCATATTTCATGTGCTGATTATATTTTTGGTTAGGAGGTGTTTATTTATTGTCTTTGTTCTCCTGGCATAATTTGCTGTTCATGCTATTTCCTTTGTCTCCAGTAATTGATTGAACTTGTTTTTGAACCAGCTGCCTGTAGGTTCCTCCTTTTATGGAACTGGAGAAGTTAGTGGACAGCTTGAGAGAACGGGCCAAAGAGTTAGTCAATCTCATGGAGTTTTGTTTTTGGAAAGATTTACTTATTGTCTAGGTGCTCATTAGTTAAGTTTCATTTGCAGGTTTTCACATGGAATACCGAAGCATGGGGTTATGGACCTGAAACTACTTCCTTGTACCAATCACATCCATGGGTCTTAGCTGTCCTTCCAAATGGTGAGGGACTAGGAATCCTTGCTGACACTACAAGGCGCTGTGAGGTGCTGTAACATTTGGCTTCTTTTGATCTATAACCTTGTAGAGTTGTTTATGCTGTTATATTAATGTGTTTGGGGATCATTTGTTTTGTTTGTAAGCAGATTGATCTGAGGAAAGAATCAACAATACAGTTTGTTGCTCCATCTTCATATCCTGTCATTACATTTGGTCCTTTTGCTTCACCCACTGCAGTGTTAATTTCTCTATCAAAAGCAATTGGTAATTTTCTAATAAAATTAAATAATAATTATTGTAGCTGTATGGAAATTATGCATCTTCATTTTGCTAGAGGGATTCAACATACGGAGATTTTGTGCAATTATTTTTGTTTGTAAAAATTGAAGTCTGTACTTACTTATGGAGAGTAGTCCATATCTATGGAAGAACCTGTTACCTATAGTTGACCCACAATTGATGATTTCATGTAACGTATGTTAATGTGTTATGTGTGTACATAAACATTTGTTTGTAGTATGTGTAGTATGCTTCTATTATACTTGGAGCTTCTAGAATTTATGTCTATAAATAAAGACATTATCAATCAATTATATGCATAATATTATGCTTATTTATTTGTATTCTTCAAATTAAGAAATCATGCAATGTGAGTTTACTATTATCTTCTATCTTTTATCTGCATAACTATAAGTTATGTACAAAATTCAAGAACAGGTCCTTTTCAAATTAAAATTCCGTACATGTATTAGGATGTGAACATTATTCTGGAAAACTTAAAAGGTTTTTTCTGTCAGGAACTGTATTTATGCCCCCAAAATGGTCTTTAGGCTATCATCAATGCCATTCAAGTTATTTATCTGATCAGAGAGTTCTGGAGGTACTTGGTTCTTTCTCTATAGTGATGATTCTGGGATTAGTCACATTCATATACTTTCAAAGTTAGAGTTCAAGACTCTGAAAATGACATGTGTTCTCAATTGCCTTTTATTGCTACATATGCTTTTGTTTTTTTTTTATATCTTTTCGGTTATGAAAAAATGAGAATCATTTTATGCATTGTTTAGTATACTTTTATTTTAATACGTAAGATATCTGGGATTTTTGGACGAGATGATAACATTCGTGTGCTTGACATCAGTAGAAGAAGGTTGCTGGGTATCAAATTTCTTCATTTTTGGGTATACCTTGGGAATCTGAGATGGTTAGGAATCTTTTGCATGTAAACACAGTTTAGCTAATGCACTTGCATTTGAATATGAAAATCATTATGCACTGAAAAATGTTGTCATTACACCATGACATCACTAAGGAATCTGTAATAAATTTCAGCTTTCATACTTAACATCGATGACAAATTTTCATGGTACCAAATAATCATGTATACATGTAGACATTCAAAATACCTAGGAATTTGGGAATTCTGCATCGCTGTCAATTTGATTTCATTTGTAACATCTCTAAAATTCACCTTTTTTAGAGATAACTGATAACTATAATATATATACATATGTAAATATACACATCACATTCATAATTCAAAATATATCCTCCTCTTCATAGGGATTTTACAATGTAAGTTTATCAAAAGAGACATAATCAAACGAGATAAAGGACACACACTATTAGTTTACTAAGGAGTCACACCACCTATCAAATTTTTTATTACCGTCTAACACATGATCATCTCATACAAAAAAAATCACAACAAAAAAATAAGATAAGTTAGAGGTTTTAAAATATATTATCATAAAGTTATGTTTCTCTTTCTAACAAGTTACAACACATCAAACCTTGATCACTTCATCTCATACTCATATCAAAACACAATTTTCTATAATAACTTATGTCATAAATATACTAACTTACTTACAAAGACACTTGACTCTACTTCTGGAAGTCTTGTGAATTGAATAAGATTCAAAAGTTTGCACTTGTCATACGACTTCTAGCTGTGAAATCTACACAATCCTAAATCCAAATGAATCACATCAAACTCATATGACAGGGTTAATCTATATAATCTGGTCTGGTTAGTTTTGTTTAACACTCTGGCACAGTCATATGAATCTCCTTCAACTCTCACTACTTGATAATTTTCATTTATATAATTCCAATGCACCAATTGAGTCAGAATATATTCTTATAGATTAAATTCACAAATAATGCACATCCTAAACAATCTCAACACGAGTATCTTATTTCCTGAGAATACTATATCTCGATCATCATTCCACACCATTTGTCATACATCATACATTTTCGTAAACTTAAAGAATTAGTAGCAACACATACATATTCATAAACTTTCATTTTGAATCCAAAAATGTATGACATATTGATCAACAATTAAATGAACAAATTGGAAATGAATATTAGTAATAAAGATTTTAGAAAAATAATCCAAAAGGTTCATGAGAAAATAAAAAGAGAATGAAGAGGAAAATTCAAGCCCAAGTGAAAAAACTATGGAATTGCACCTAGCCTAGGTAAGTGGTGCTCGGCGCCGGATCAACTCGAGAGCACTTCCTTAGGAATGCGCCCACTGCCAAGAAGGCTGTGACTGGTGACAGCCAATCGAGAGGAATTTCTCTCGAAATGAACCCGACACCAAACAACTGTGCTCGACACTTGCAACTTGAACACAATTCAAAATGTTCAAACATCTAATTTTGCAATACCTGATCATCTAACCACATCAAACACTATCAATTTATCATCAAAGAATTTCCTTAACATCGTAACTACATATATTTACAAAATTTATCAAAATCAATCATCTCTATACTTTCAAAATCAATTCTCAATCAAAACCATGCAAAATCTCAAACACATGTATTAGTGTTATTGAAAATCCGGTATGACGGCGCCGAGGCGGAATGTGGTGGCGGCTTTATAGCTGACCGCCACCACATGACGGTGGCGAATCGGATTTTCCGTGGCGGTCACTTTTCGTGTCACATGATGGCAGGACGGATCGGAGAAGGCGGATAAACGCAGCAATGTGTGCTGCGAGCGCAGAGGCAGCAGAGATGTGGCGGTTGCAGAGGATCGACGGTCGCTGCAGACGGAGGTACGGTTGCAGGAGAAGGTGGCTGGCTACCCTAACCTTAATTTAAAGTCACAGTGATAGTAATTGGGGCTTACCCGGCCGAATTAATTTAACCTATAGTAAATTAATCCATCAATTAACCTAACCCTAACCGCTGCCTGCTGCTGTAGACTGCCATCGCTTACCGCCGTTGACCGCCGGTGATTACAATTTGCAACTGATTTATTTCTTCTAAATATTTTTTGTTTTTGTTTTTTTACTTTAACTATTCTTTTTATTTTTTATTGAAGAAGAGTGGGTTAGTTAAAGATTTAAGACATTTATATTATGTTTTGTTCTTATTTTATGTTTTAGACATAATAATATTAATATTATCAGTTATGATTGTCTCTTCTATTATTTTTGCAATACATATTTTTGTATTTTTTAAATATTTATATGAATATATATTGTATTTATTTTTTTATTGCAATGTTTCCACCATAACCTGATATGATTTTCGTTATAAAGGATTTTTGGGTTTTTCGATATTTTTCTGTTATTCGATATCTATAACACTGACATGTATACAATTTCACAATCAATTCCTGCAAAAAGAGTTTGGAACTAGTGATCACGTCATCCCCACATCCTAATGATCTAACCTAAAGTTCTATTTAAAAGTGAAACTAACTTTTATTAAAATTTTTAAACTAGTTTCCCTTATCTGAGTTCACAAAGAGTTCCAAATTCCTAGAAACCACAAGGATCCTAACCTGCAGTGTAGAATCTTGGTCAGCAATCTGAACACATTACTAGGATCCTAAACTAACAAAGACTAATTTTGAGGGTAAAAACACTACATGCAAGCACAATCTATCTAGGTAAATAGAAAACTCAATCTAACTCTAAAAGAGAAAGGAGCGAAAATGAATTTGCTCTAAACAACTTTCTAATTAGGCAATTTTATTTTAATCACCTTAAGGAGTTCATAGGTGGCCACCGATCGTCACTCCGATGAAAGGTGGAGTCAGAAATCTAAAGAGAATGCAAAGGAGAAAAAGGAAATCTATTCTAGAGACGGTGATTTTATAAAAATGAAATCTGAATAACTAATTTTTTATTTATTTATTTGAACTTTTCACTTTAATAATAAAATATTCAGATGTCATTTTACTTATACCACTTTTAAAGCTATATTCTAGGTCTTACACATTTCTATTTAAAAGATATTTTCTTGGATCTTACATCATTAGTTTCATTCTAACTTTATCGGTTTTCAGTTATTCCAAAGCATGTTAAGTGTTTGATTTGTTAACAATTAAATTTTGCAGGTTGCACAAACGTTCCAAAAGAAGAGTATACCTTGTGACGTGATATGGATGGATACTGATTACATGGATGGTTTACGTTGTTTCACATTTGACAAGGCAGGTTTAGTTTACCCATGGAAATTGATCAATTATTAATTTACAGTACGAAATTTTTTACTTTAGATCTTTCTAATCATTCACTTGAATTGATTTAGTGTTTGGTACAAGTATTCCATGTCCTGTGCTTCACATGTTAAAGTGATGTATTGCATAGGTTGTATAATATAAACTTCTTTTATTTGCTAACATTGGTTGTCCAACCTGCAATGTTATTTTGAAAATACTTAGTTAAATTTTGGCTTGGCCATTTTAGTGTCTGACAATAGATTTTTGTTTAGAATAGTAAGTATTGTGATATCTTTCAGGTGCGTTTCCAAGATCCCATGTCTTTGGTGAAAGATCTCCATTGTAGTGGTGTTAAAGTCATTTGGATGCTTGATCCTGGAATTAAGAAGGAAGAGGGTTATTTTGTATATGACAGTGGTTCTAAAAATGATGTTTGGATCCAAAATGCAGATGAAACTCCTTTCGTAGGTACGATTCTATTTTATTTTTTCCTTTTAGACTAATATTTCTGTCCTTCATGCATGGCTTCTTTCGTTTATATGATACATGATTCCATATATGCATTTTTAGGGGAGGTGTGGCCTGGGCCTTGTGTCTTCCCCGACTATACACAGTCAAAAGTTCGTGCATGGTGGGCAAGTTTGGTTAAAGATTTCATTTCCAATGGTGTTGATGGTATATGGAATGATATGAACGAACCAACTATTTTTAAGGTAACTCCAACATCCTTAGTTTCTTTTCATTGAATAATATGAAACAATATTTTGATACAATCCTACTCTTCGTGACACCTGATTGTTCCATTTCTACCTTCACTCCTTTTTTCCAGGTTGAAACAAAAACAATGCCTGATAGCAATGTTCATAGAGGAGATAGTGAACTTGGAGGCTGTCAGAATCATTCTTTTTATCACAATGTAATATACTTTACCCTTTTTTGTGATTTTGGACTCGCATTTTATTTTACCATAAGCTTGTTGACAAAGTGTATGAAGTGTTTGAATCTTGATTCTGTTGGATTATATAATAGATACTATCTGCATCTTGATTCTGTTAGTATTTGAATTTTGATTTGTTACTGTTTAGTTATGAAGTTTTGTCAATTATTATGATTGTTCACTATAGGTGTATGGTCTTTTGATGGCAAGATCAACCTATGAAGGCATGAAACTAGCTAATGAAGAGAAGCGTCCTTTTGTTCTTACTAGAGCTGGATTCATTGGCAGCCAAAGGTATGCAGCAACATGGACTGGTGATAATCTTTCAACCTGGGAGCATTTTCATATGAGTATCTCCATGGTACTTCAGCTGGTATGATTACATTCGTAGCATGGATGCTATTTCCCTTATGTAGCATTATGATCTTATTCTTTGTTTCATTAATTAACTTCTGCAATTTCTTGTGAAACATTTCTGGATACACAGTATATGTGTAGCAAAATTATAAGAAATTGTTGTTAGCTTTAAGTTTTGGAAACATTTGTTGCCCAAATGATAAATGATGCACTTTTCATTAGCGCTACATGATACTACTCTCATAAGACAAGCAAGTAGCTATTGTGATCATGAAGTCTACATTAGATAATGACATGGATCATCCTTTTCCATTTTCTTTGAGTTGTAATGGGTATTATTCTTTGTGATGCTATTGTCATTGAATTTTTGAAAGTTTCGCCAAGCTTTTGGAAACGTGGTTAAGTTTCTGAAGAATTAAGATGTGATTGTCTTACTGCAATGTAATATTTACTTCAAATTTAAAAATAAAGCCTGAATGATTGGAAATGATTGTCTTACTGCAATGTAATATTTACTTCAAATTTAAAAATAAAGCCTGAATGATTGGAAATAATTTCATCTATGAGTACGTTATTTAGCAAAAGAAATTGTGTTAGATGCAATTCAAACTATTCATGTACCAACAATGAATTGGGTTTACGGGTGGTCTTGCAAAATGTGGTGAACTAAGGTTCAAATCGTTGTTTTTTATTGTCCAACCATGCCTTGAACATGATTATCTTTGAGCCACATGTGAAATGAAAAATGTTAGAGATTCTATATCAACTAAAAATATAACTAAATAAAAGTATATAAGTGGATGCAAATCTTACGTTATAATTATGAGGTTGAATTATGTTTAAAGTTCACATTTTAAGATGGTATCAGTTCATATCTTTAACAAGATTTATTGGACCTATCTGTCACCTACTATCAGGTTGCTATCATACCCCTTTCTTCACACTTGAAATGTCCAATTTTGTGTATGAAGAGGTGTGTTAGAGATTTCACATCGACAAGAGATATGACCAAATTATAGTATATAAGTGGATATAAATTTCACCTTACAGGACTGTTTTTGTGAGGTTGAGCTAGATTTAAAGTCTATTACTTCCTAAAAAGGTAATATATCTAGCTTAACAAGGTTTGTTGCGGTTATGAGACCCCCACAAATATTTATTTCCAAGCTTGAGATGCTAGTCCTTTGCAAGGGGGCATGTGTTGGAGATCCTATATTAGATAGAGTACAAATATAACAAAATTATAATATAAAGTAGATACAAATTTCATTTTATAACCCAATTTTATGAGGTTGAGTTAAATTTAAAATCTATTTAAGAATAAAAAATGAAACAAAATCATTTGCCTATCTTTATGGAGTAGTTTATGGTTTTGGGATTATTAGTTCATGACTTGGTGTTAAGGTCTATGACCAAGCGGTATATTGTCCAACACTTGCTGTCGCATTTATCTCATAAAAAGTTGACTTTTTGTTAAAATAGTAATTGTGGGTTGTTCACACTTCAAGTCTAAAGGGGTCGTGCATGTTGTGTGTGTGTGTGTGAGATATATAATATAAACTCGTTCATTTGTCGTCTCCTTGTAGTTTAAGCTCCTATAATTGTTTGTTCGAGACATCAAATAATCACTTTGAGTATATGTTTTATTTCCCTTAATAATATTGTTGCTTTTTATTCAGGGACTTAGTGGTCAGCCACTTTCAGGTGCTGATATTGGTGGATTTGCTGGAAATGCAACACCTAGACTTTTTGCAAGGTGGATGGGTGTTGGTTCCTTGTTTCCCTTTTGTCGAGGGCGTTCTGAAGCTTGCACCACTAATCATGTACCTTGGTCTTTCGGGGAAGAGGTTAGCTCATATTTGTCTCTGTAAAATCAATATTCATGTAGTTTGCAACTTGTTATATGTTGGATATTTATCTAAATTCTGAGTTGAAATTTTATGTCAATATGTATCACTTAGAGGAAGAAATAATGAAGGCTGTATATTGAGTTTGATCATTACCTTTGTATGAACTAATGATTGAGTTAATGAGAAAAATAATACATAAGCTCACACATTTCATGTCATGCTTTAAGCTCTAGGGGTGCATTTGTTATTGATTTATTCCACTTTTACTTTTATTGGAAAGTTGTCTTAATTGAGGGCGACCAAGCTTAACTTAGTTGTGGCCTTTTTGGGGCTACCTGAATTACAGATGAGTCTCACATCAAATAAAATTATGAATTATGTAAAAATTTAAAAAGTTTGGACAATTTCAACCTTGCAAGAAAGATTTGTACGGTTGAGATAGATGCTAAGCCCAAATTCCAAGATGGTATAGGAATATTTCTTAGATCTATTGTTGAGTCACTTGTTGCCACGCTTCAGGCAGTGTATGAAAGCTGCCTTGGGGTTACTTGTAGCCAGCCATGGTTGCAACCTCAAGGGTGGGTGATGTTTTGTCCCACACTGACTAGAGTATACCTTAATAAAGATTGAGTGATCCTGACCTTGAAAACTTGTTGGTGAGGTTGAGTTAGGTCATAAGCCATAATTCTAAGAAGTTTTAAATCTTTCTAGGGCTATTTTTCCCCTTTATTGGAACTTGATATCCATTGGGTGTATGTACTTATTTTTAACTCAATTTAAGGTATCTAGGATGGAGGACATGAAAAAAATACGACACTCATCATCGTGAATTCTGTGAAATAGCAGTTACCTGTGATTTTTTTCTGCTACTGGCCTAATTGGAATGTTATTCTTGTAGTGGTAATTTGTTATTAGTTTTGCTAGGACCTTCTGACTATATTATGCATGACTAGTATATTTCTTTAATAGAAAAGCATTTAATTCTAATCTATGCAAACCTAACACTGTCTGATAAAGGTTTAGAATACATTTCTGTGATCAATGAAAAGATGAGACAATTTACAGCCCTTATGATTCTCACAAACTGCAATAGTGTTCTTTGATTTGTGCCTCACTAACATCAGCTCTAACTTAGTGTGAAGAAGTTTGCCGATTGGCATTGAAGAGACGATACCGCCTAATTCCCCTTATCTACACTCTTTTTTATTTTGCTCATACACGGGGCACACCAGTGGCAACCCCTACTTTCTTTGCTGGTGCGTTCATGTTCTGTCTACTACTTCTAATGTTATTGGTTTTATTTTGATATTTGATCTTCCTTCATCTGCACAATTTTTATATATTTATTTATTATGCTTTTGCAGATCCAAAAGATCCTAGCCTGAGGAAGCTTGAAAATTCGTTTTTGCTTGGTCCCGTCTTAGTGTATTCAAGGTTCTTCTACTTTACTTGTCTATCACCAATTTAGATAACACTACTATATTTTGTAGAGTCGCCTTCGCAGGAAATAGGCTGGTTTTCCTAGTGCTTCTATGCATGTTGGCTGCAAATTTGGTGTAATTTTTAGTCACCGCCAAAGGGTGAATGATACTTTTTTTAACCTTTTATTCTCTAATTTGTAAAACAATTAAATCTACTCATGGCAAATTCCCTTTTATGTTCATCCTTCAGTTTTTTAATAAACAGGAAACATTAAATTCATTAATAAGGATACTAGGTGGTACTAGTTAGCACAAGCAAAGCAAAAATAAATGATTGTAATCTAAAGCCCCACCTATATATGTTTGTTGAGGCTTTATATACACTGTTATGGATATTATCTACTGGTTTTTGCTCCTTTTGTGTTTATATGCTTGTCTTTAAATTTAAGTTGATTCCTCTAGATCACCATGAAGAAAGACAATCTTGATAGCTAGCTGATAGTGAGACCAATATCAAATAATGACCAATACAAAGAAAAGTCTAATAGTGGTAATTTGGTCATAGGAGAAAATATATCACCATAAGCGAGACTGTATATATGTGTATCCTTTGGTCATGAATCTTGCTTTCAGGTGGTCAGTTTTACCATTTGACTCAACTTTAATACCATGAACCCACTTGTAACTAAATGTTTTCTTTCCATATGGAAGAGGATTAGCTCACATGGTGATTTTGTTTAAGAGCATGCATTGCGATAATCATGGCATCTCACCATCTAGGATGATAAAGTGCTTCATGTACATTTTTTTGATAGTAATAAAGAACAAATGACACAAACAAAAATAATGGGGACAATCAATGGTAGTTTATAAAATTTTAAATAGCTTGAGGATTGCGAGTGGATTGTACATTTTTTTGATAGTAATAAAGAACAAATGACACAAACAAAAATAATGGGGACAGTCAATGGTAGTTTAGAAAATTTTAAATAGCTTGAGGATTGCGAGTGGATTGGGGCGAGTAACTTCCCAAAGTGCAATGACCCAACCAGGATCTTTATTAGTGGGAGCCATTATATGGGTAGATGGTGGTGAAGGACTCTAAGAAGAGAACTCACCATGTAACATCAAACCAATCTCTTGTGTTTTGTGGTGGCAGGTAATTGAGGGGGTGGTGATGATTCTAGTGGACTTGGAGGAGAGGAACTTTGAGGTGTAGTTTGATTTGAATTGTCAAAGGGCGGTAATGACAATGGTTCAACTAATGGGACATGGAAGACTTGTTGGACAGACTAACATCTTGTAGGGAAAAATGAAAGAAAGGAGTCTCTTTTACATGTACCTTTTAGTTTTTGGAGAATAACATCTACACCCTTTTTGGAGACTAGTACATCGCAAGAAAACACATTTGATGGTCTTGCATATTATTAGAAAGTAGATTTTAAGTCTAATTCAATCTTACAAAACTGACTTATAAGGTGATGTTTGCATTCACTTATATACTATAATTTGATTTTATCTCTAGTTCATGCAGGATATCCAACATACTCCCCCCCTCACATCGAGGATTGAACATCTCAAGTGTGACCAAATATTTGTGGGTGGCCTAATAGTGGTTTGATAATGGATTACATGATAGGCTCAATAAACTTCACTGAGATAGACTCTAATATCACTTTATGAAAGTGAACTTTACACCTAACTTAACTCTACAAAACCATTTATTAAAGTAATGTTTACACCCATTTATTGTAATTTGGTCACATCTCTAGTCGATATGGAATCGTTAAGATAACCCTTCATATCGAGACTTAGACATCTTGGGTGTGAGACTAGATATTTTTGGTGGTTCGATAGTGGTCGGATAGTCAGTGACACAATCAACCTAATAAACCTCACTAGAATGGATATTAAAAGAAATATAGCCCTTGTTGCTTTGATTTATAACAAAGAGAACTTCTTTGGCAAAAGAACCAAAAAGATTAAAATTTACTCGAATTTGGGTCAGATGAGATGCCACCACTGCCTTGAATGGGCTCAGGAGGTCTTGATGATGTCTTTGGCAATGACAAGTGGGACATACCTTCTTGGCTCACCACTTACTTTGATAAAGATGGCAAACAATGGCGATGGCAGCTGTTAACAAGGTAAAATAAAAGGACTTCCAAGATTGATAGCTTTGATACCAAGTTGAACTATTTAAGACAATAAAGAATTATTTAATTGATGACAATCACAGAAATTACATTTTCTTCAATTCTGTTTGTAATAATTAAAACCGTTAAATTAAATATGTTGAAATGAATATGAAGATTCTAAAGATATTTTTGTAATCACTATGGAGACATGGAAAATATTTTTATCCTATAATCTGCTATTTATAAGAATTAGGCTTTCCATTGATGGAACTTATTGACCAGTGTGGATTTTGATCTCGATAATGATCAAGATTCGGGTTCATGGCACGAAGGATCATAATCATATATTACTTATCCAACTTCTTAGTCTCTTCCAATGAATTAGCTTCTAAAATAATCTTCAACTTCTCAACAAATGATTGTGCTGCAATAATGAGGCAAATCATGTTGTCATGTGCTTGTTTAAAAGATGTCAGTTTATGAGCATAATCATCATGGGGTTGAATATCATTTGCAAAAATACTTAGACTTCTTCCAAAGAGTCACAAGTTTTGGATGTTTTGATAGTTCCTAGTATATTGGGTTCCACAAATTACTACAACTAAAGCCAAAGCTGACAATCTATTTTCTTCTAATTTCAACTTTGTTTGATGGTATTTTACTATCAACATCTTCCAAGTGATCACGGGGACCTTGGTACAAATGCAAACCAAGAGAGATTATTTTTGTGTTAAGCTTTTATGAAGTAATTTTGGGAGTCCCAAAAGACAAGGTGGTAGGGCTTGAAGACATTTTTTATGGAAGAAGGTACAAAAAAGGATCTGAGAGGGAAGGGACTGCACCCTATTGGTTGAAACAAACAGTGGTGGAAAATAAGAACCAAGGGTTGAAAACAGGGACAAGGGAAGCTAGCAAACTCTACGGACATTGACGACATTGCTCTAGTGATCAAAGGGCGGTGCATGGCCTTCACGCTCCTAGTTCGGGTGGACAAAGATGCTGTGTTTGGAGGTGATCCGCAACCAGCTAGGTTCTTTGTTGCTCAATAAGACACCAAATGTGGTGCCCGCTTGAGAAAGATGATTGTGGCTATCGATGATGGATGGTGATCGTGGACTGTGGGATCTCTGTCAAGTGATGTGACAACTTGTATAAAAACCTTGTCTAAGAAAAATGATGTTGGCTAGAGATGCATGCAGACGACAAGTGTTGGTTTTCTCACCAAACTATAATAGACAGAGCGAGATGACCTCACTTTGATACCATTTAGAGAATGGAAAGATATGGTAGAATGCTTAAGAGATTAATGCATCTCTTAGCTAATTAATTCATGTATTTCTTGAAAGGATTAGTGACAAATCAGGTCATGGAGGATGATACCACTTTGGTAGCATGTTTAGAATAGGGAAATCGAGAAGGAATGTGAAGAATTTCTTCCTTTGAAATCATATGTTTAACATTATTTATAAGAGTCCTTCCATCATATATACACACAAGATCTTAAAAGACTACACCTAGGTCATAATCATGTATTACAATTCTACCTGATGTAAATATTAAAAGATGTGTAATATTTTCTTTTATTCATTAATACTGCATATTTATGAGTATATGTAGTCTTAGGATCTCTGGTTTTTCATTTTATTTTGTGTCGCAGGCTCGCAGCCCTCATGTTTAATTATATTTAGAAGTTTGATAAAAAGCTGTATAACACTCATTGTTGTGCAATTTGTGCTTGATTTAACATGTTTTTATCTTGATCAGCACCATACATGCACATGGGTTGGATAAATTGGAGATTACTTTGCCTAAGGGGATATGGTTGGGTTTTGATTTCAACGATGCACATCCGGTACTTTGTTTTTCCTGCACTTTTCATTTGTATTTTACTTTCGTAATATTTTAGTTGATTTTCTTTCTTTTTGTTTCTCTTGGGGGCATATCAGGATTTGCCAGCCTTATACTTAAAAGGTGGCTCAATTATTCCTGTGGGTCCCTCTATTCAGAATGTTGAAGAAGCTAGTCCTTCAGATGACTTGACTCTTCTTGTGGCTTTAGACGAACATGGTAAGTGATTGCATTAAATTTCCACTTGAAACATGATTACTATCTTCATAAGGTCTGTACTCTTCAGATAACACCTTGCTCTTTAAGGAAGTATGGATATAATTAACTGAGCGTTTCAAAGAAATTATGAGGAGCTAATTTGAGCTTGTGAAAACAATGTATCCCCTATAAGTTTTCACTTATATTGATAAGCATCTTGGTGCAATTTATCAAGATAAGCTTCCTGGTGCAATTTATCAAAATTTTAACACAAGAAATAAATTTGATGGTGAAATTTATGGCATAAGCAGTGTTTGATTAAGTTGTTTATCCAAATGCACCCTTAATCACTGGCAGGAAAAGCTGAAGGTGTTCTTTTTGAGGACGATGGTGATGGATACGAGTTCACAAAAGGGAATTATTTATTGACACATTATGTGGCTGATCTTAAATCATCAGTTGTTACTGTGAGTGTACACAAAACTGAAGGATCATGGGAGAGGCCTAAACGGCGTCTGCATATTCAACTATTGCTGGGTGGGGGTGCACTGGTATGTGTGTTTCTGTGAGATGAAACTGCAGCGATTTTTAAACTTTGTGTATAGAAAGCATCTGTTAAAAATGGTGCTTGATTCTATTCATTAGTGTATAAACAGCTTGGTCATAATATTTATATGCTCATGTTTTTATAAACAGCTTGATACATGGGGAACTGATGGAGAAGTTCTGCAACTAATCTTGCCTTCTGAAGACGAGGTGTTGATGCTAGTATCGACTAGTGAGACACAATACAAGGACCGCTTAGGTATGTGCTTGTTCTAATATTTTAGTTGATTGGTTTATGAATGGTAATGTATTTATGTTTATGCTTGTGCTGTACCTATTCTTATTTTCTTGACCATCATTTTCTCTGTTGTTACTAAATTTTATTCTTTGGCATAGTGTTCTGTAGTTTTGTTTATCTCTTGCAGACAATCCTGCTTTTAAGATCGAAATGTTGATTTTTTGAAGACATTTTGTATTTTGAATATTCACCTTATTATTTCTATGCATTAGTTTCCGTGTCTTTATTTTGCCATGTTGTTTCTCTCCCTGGGTTGAGAATTATCTGAATTAGTTTTTGCATAGATTTTTGTTTTTCCCTGTCTGACTGGACTTGACGCTGACCAATTTGTTTTATTCTGCAAATTATGCTGTATTTTACATCTGAATTGTATCCATCATTCATTCAAAGATCCGAAGAATGCCAATTCTATAACAAAGTGTGCTACTTTCTGCTATTTTTTTTTTTTTTTGACAGAAAATGCAATTCCAATTCCTGATGTAGAAGAGGTTTCTGGACCCAAGGGAACAGAAAGGACTCCCATCGAACAGAGAAGTGGTGAGTGGAATCTTAAGTTTTTCCATGGATTTTGGGTCGAATTATTTCCATGGCACATCTTCATACAGTGATTGTCATTAGCAATTTCTTGTTTAGGTAATGGGGAATGTACAAGTAACTGGTGTTTGATTATCACAGGCTATTTATAATTTTCTAACAAAAACAGTTCAATTATATTTAATGTAGCTCCATTGCAATTTTGCCTTTTTGTTTTTGTTCAGGAACTCAATAATATTTAATGCAATTTTTTTGTTCATAGAAACATAATTCTTTCATCACTTGCAGATAGTAGTTCATATCTATGTAAGGATTCAGTAACTATAGTTGACCAACACAAAGTCTGGTTTAAATATTTTTTAATATTTTTGAAGATGTTACAAACTGATGTTAATTTCTGGCTAGACATAGAAGACCATCTTAGTAAGATGTCTAAGGAGGCACGTATTCCAACTGATGGAGCAATAATTAAGACCGTTAGTAAGATGTCTAAGGAAGTGCGTATTCCAACTGATGGAGCAATAATTGACTCCCTTGATTGTAGTGATGCATTTAACACGACAGAGGTAACTGACCGGTTAATTAATCTTCTTATGTTACCAGCATATGACCATAAAAATCTAAAATTTTATTTATATTTCAGGTTTTCCCTTCTCGAGATGCTATGCTGAATTGGGCTCGAGAAGTAGCAAAAGAGAAGGGATTTGTCCTTACTATTCTGAGGTCAGAAACATGTACAAGAAGTAATAAAAAGAATAACAGAGGGAAGACATATGTAATTATGGGCTGTGAAAGGAGTGGAAAATATAGACCATACAAGAGTACATTATCTAAGGCGACTAGTTCCAAAAAGTGCGAGTGTCCCTTCAAGCTAAGGGCAAAAGCTTTGAAAAAGAATGAAAGGTGGGTTGTTAAGATAATGTGTGGTCGTCACAACCACGACTTAGGGGAAACACTGGTGGTGGGACATTCATATGCTGGCCGGTTAACTGCTGAAGAGAAGTCTTTAGTCATTGATATGACAAAGAACATGGTGGAGCCGAGAAACATACTACTAACTTTGAAAGATCATAATCATGAGGCTACTATCAGGCATATTTACAATGCTCGACAAGCTTATCGATCTTCTCAGAAAGGTCCTAGGACAGAAATGCAACACCTACAAACGTTATTGGAATGTGAGCAATATGTATATTTTAATAGAAAGGTGGATGGTTCTGATGCTATCAGTGATCTATTTTGGACACATCCAGACGCTATTAAACTTCTAAATGCTTTCCACATTGTCTTGCTTCTTGATAATACTTATAAAGTCAATCGGTATAGATTGCCACTACTTGAGATTGTTGGTGTTACTTCAACAGAGTTAACATTCACTGTGGCATTTGCTTATCTAGAGTCTGAGCATGTTGATAACTTCACTTGGGCACTGCAGAAGTTAAGAGAATTGATTGTTAAAGACACTGAAATACCTCCAGTAATTGTAAGTGTTAGGGATATTGCTCTGATGAATGCAGTGCAGGCGGTCTTTCCAAGCTCTTTTAATTTGTTTTGTCGTTTTCATATAAGCAAGAATGTGAAGGCTAAATGCAAGATGATAGTTCATCCGAAGGAGCAATGTGACTTGGTGATGGATGCATGGCACAATGTTATGAATTCTCCTAATGAGGACGAGTATATGCAACGTTTGGCATTATTTGACAAAGTTTGCTCAGATTTTCCAAATTTTGGTGATTATGTGAAAAATACATGGCTTACTCACAAGGAAAAATTTGTCACGGCATGGATAGATAAAGTGATGCATTTGGGGAACACAACACTTAAGAGGTATGTTTTAAATTATAACTATGTCGACCACTATTACTTTATTTTTATTCTGCTAAATATTAATTTAATTATAAGTATGCTAATTAGTATTATGTGCTAATATGCTACTTACTATGTTAAATATTAACATTATTATAAATATAAAATGATAACTCTTACGTGTTACTATACAGAGTGGAAACAGCACATTTTAAATTGGAGAACATGCTTGAAGATAATGGGGGGGACATTTGTAGTTGTTGGGATGCTATGAACAACATGATTAAATTGCAACACAAGGAGATTAAGGTGTCATTTGAGAAAAGCATAAACACAGTGGAATACAATACTCCATTCTACAACAAGTTGGTGGGATTTGTATCTAGGAGTGCATTGAGTTATATATCTGACCAATATGACCGAATTATGACCGTTGGCACTGATAGTTCTATATGTGGATGCACAATTAGAACTACACATGGTCTACCTTGTGCATGTGAACTTGCTAGGTACAATATGCATCTTCCAGTACCCTTGCAGGTATTTCAAGATCCTGGGAGTAGGTTAAATTTCAGTTTCCAAGAAATGATCGAAGAGGGGTCTGAAGTATCATTGCAACCAATACCCTTGCAGGCAATTCATATTCATTGGAGGAGGTTAAGTTTCATTTTCCAAGAAATGAACGAAGAGGGGTCTGAGGTATCATTGCAACGTGAAATTGATGCTTTGCACAAGCAATTTCAGGAACTTGATTATGCCGGAAAAGTTACTTTGAAGGCCAAATTGCGTGAACTAGCCTTGCCTGATATAACTTTAATGTGTTCAGCTCCTGAAAAGGTCAGAACAATTGATGCTCCTGAAAAGGTAAGAACAATTGATGCTCCACAGGATTTAGGGTCGAAGAGAGATAAATCAGTTGAATCTGATCCCTTGTATTTGGAGCATATAGATTCACCACATTCTGGCCATGATGTCATGACTGCTCACCCTTCATCTGAGAAACCAGTCCATGAGTCTAGACCCATGAAAGTTTTACCTACAAAGGACCAAATTCCGGTTGAAATTCATCCATTTAATGAAGGCATTGTAGATGTGAAAGCAGATGAGAATTGTAGTTAATTGACTCAAGATATAATGTGGCCCTAGTTTCTTCATCCTCCCATGGAAGCATGGCATTTTCCTTCTTAGAGGTCAACCATTGTTATATCAATCAAGTCGCCTACCAATAACTGTTAGGTTTGTGCATAAATGTTACTTTGTACAAGTGTACTATGCATGATTTAATATGCACTGTTTGGATGAGGAATTTTAAGCAAGTAATTAATGTTTTAGTGCATTTGGAATGTTGTGCAGTAGAATAATTTGTCTGGATAGGATATTTAAAATGAATTTGAAATTCTAGTAATTTTGTCTATATATATTTATTAACATAATTCGATTCCACAAAAAAAAATAAAAATAAAAAAAAAAATTAAGAAATGGAAATTCTCACTGCTGCTCACATGTGTTCCTCCCTTTATCACTTGTGTACACCTTCACAATTTCTGGATCTCCGTTAGAGCTGTGTGTGCACGTGTTTCATGCCAGGTTCGTTTTTGTTGCTCTCATGTCTTTTTATTTTGTTGATTGACTTGTGTTCAAATTTGATTTCATTGATTTGCATCTCTTTTTTGCCTGATATCAAATGTTTCTATTCATTTTTTGCTTCAATTTTTATTTTTGTTTTGTTTTATATCTATATGTTTATCTGTTTATCTATCTATCTATCTATTTTAGAGTGCCGGCATGTTTGCCCATATCATTGCATCCCTGTATCTTTTGCCTATTTGAGCACATACCTATACTATATGTTTTGCCTGAAAAACACCGTATCTATGGATTACAATTACACGTTTTTGAATTTGGTTGCTACATTTAGGTAGGAACTCTGCTTGATTGCACTTGTATATGGGTACAACGTTGCTTAATAGAACCAAATAAAGAGGCACTGGTATTATTTATTTGGAGCTGACTCTGTACTTGTTTGATCCTTCACTTAGTAGTACATTTTGAGAAAGTGTTTGTAGGTTCTAATACTTGGTCTTATATGATTATGTATTGGTTGCCTTCCTTTTGAGGCTCATTCTGAATTTTACTCAAATTGTGAAGCAGATATCTAAGTGTGCAGTTTTGACCGTGGCTAGAGAAAAACTGATATAGAAAAGTGTGTTTATGATTGAGCGATACGGTTTACTACTTTTGAATGTGTTTGCATTCAATTCTGAATGTTTTTTTCTGGATCCTATCTTGAGAGATGGATGAGTAATGAAGTGTGATGAGGGACTTGCTCTAGGGACAGTGACGGCAGAGCCAGTGGTGGTAACAATGTGCATTTCATCCTCTACAAGAATTATTCATATAAAGATAATGCATGAGTAATTATGGTTTAGTGGATATATGATTATATCACTCTCTAACTAGTAACATGGAGTTTATACTCATTCTGGGGAAGGGGATACTTGGAAGGTATGTGTCAAATATTGACAAGTTACACTTGATTGATGGAACACCTTGAGAATCACAGATGAGGGGGAATTGAGGGGCAACAAATTGATAAACCTTTTAATCATATTCATAGCTATTTGCAACTAGTTACATTTGACTGATTGAACCACCTTTAGAATAAAGAATAAAAATGAGGAGGAATTGAGGGGCAATAGAATGATAAACCCTTTATTTATATTCATAGCTATTTGCAACCCTAGCATTTTTATACATTTGGGACAACTTTGAAAGTGGATAAAACGGGTTGGAACTGAAGTGGAGATGTGTATAACATGCCGCTAAAATAAATAAATAAATAAATATTATGAATGTTTATATTATAGTAGGAAGAACTTTAATTAAATGATATAAACAATTAGATCCCAAGATATTAGAATGAGATATTAAGAGATTAAAATATGACCTAAATTAAAGGATAAAGAGATCAACATATGAGATTAATGAGAATATTAGTATATGAGATAAATGAGATACAAAAAAAGATAAAGATATTAAAATATAAGAAAATTATATCTAAAGTTATAAAATTATTAGAATGAGATGCCCAATACGATAAGTAATGAGACCCAATAAATAAACCTATAATAGATTTGTCACATTAACATAATACTTTTAACCTAAAATATAGTTTGGAATTTAAGTACATTCATATATAATTAATTATTTCATGGAAAAATTTTATAATATTTGTTAATATATATATTCGTTTTCATAATTGGAGGGTTTTAATGACCATAAAAGGATTTTATGATTAATTAGTCTATTTCAACATAATATTCTACATTTTGTGCATTGATTATTTTAATAATATTGTTGATGATATGATAATCGTATGTTTTGTTAAATATACGAGGCAAAGATAAATGTTAAAGTTAAAACATAATATCTTTTTGACAAAGAAGAATACGTCTCCTATGGTTCCCAAAGAGTTAGTGTAGGTAGGTGCCCTTTGACAAGGGAAAGATGTGCCACAAACAAGCACAAACAAGCGGACAGCTTGAGATTTTGAATACCATAATTAATCCAAATAGTAGACAATAATTTCATTAGTATAAAATAATAATTATTTGAAATAGTAGACGATAATTCTATAACTAAAAAATAATTAAGTTTAGTAGTGCATGACTAAGATAAGTTCAACACCAAATAGATTAGTCAATTCAATTACAACACATAAGTTCTTAAGGTGATAACAATTAAATAACTCAAAATGCAGAAGTGTTTTCAAATTTCTTTCTCCAATCCTCTTGTGACATTATTTTCAAGATTCTGATCTTTTTTTGTTACCATCTAGCGCTTTCACAAATAAAAAATGTTCATATCAATGTTAACATAAAAAACGATGTTATAAAGATTAAATGTATCTAGAGGTGGATTGGTTGAACTTGGTCCATCCAATTAAGTTAATATTTTTACCATTACCTTTATCTTGAATTTCTTTAACATTAACATTATCTTTCGTTTTGGTTATTTATTCATTAGACTAGATATCATCAAATGAAATAATACCAGTTTTTTTTAATTTGTTTATTTTTCAGCATCAATTTATGTGAACTTATAATTAAATATTAAATTTTAATAACTATATAAACTAAGTAAAAAAAAAAAAGTTACAAATAACTTGATAAGATTAAATTATCATTGTAAATGAGTTCAAAATACGCTCGTACCTTAAAAGAGTTAATTAAGCTCAAAACTCGAGTAATAAATTTCATCAATTATAGAATTCTATCTCTAGACTTATTTTTTGGAAAGATAGCTTTCTTACAATCATTTGTATTTTTCTTAAAAAAAAAAAAGACTCATCAACTTAACGAAAGACAATAAGTTACAATTTTTTTTTTTCATTTCTATATAATCTTTAATCTGTTTTGTTATATACAATAGACCTTTCACTCCATTACCATTATTTTTAATATTAGATTTATAGTGCAAGTAGGAATTAAAATAATAAACAACTGCATGCAAAGGTAAAATTTAAGAAAAAAAAATCTAAAATTTATCTTTTTCTATTATTATTAAAGTTGTATTAATTCTTCCTTTTTTTTCACATGTCTTCATATATAAAACTCATTGAGTTTTGTATATAAATCTAACAACCCAAAAACCACCAAAGAGGAACAGTAATTTTGATACATATGATTATATTATTCAAAAATAGACTATCTAATACCATATTCTTTCTTTCCTTTATTGAATTTGAAAAATTCCTTACTGAAATGTGTTTGAGCAATAATTACATTACCAAAACATCTATTCCGAAGTTCCATTTGTAGACATTTTAACATTTTTGCAACTAACCGTGAAATATAAAGAAAAAAAAATTAAAAAATAGAACAAAACCGTGGAACAGAACAGAACTAACAAAAAAAAAAATTCATATAAACATAATCAAACGAAAGTAAAGAAAAAAAAAAATTAAGAAATGATCTCGCGGCTGGGGAAGAAACGAAATGAAAAAGCAAAGTAACCAAATTAAACTTTCCTCTTCGTAGAAACGCGATGCAGGCTGAAGAAGATGCAGGATAGCAACGACCACTGTGAAAGGATAGATTACCTCTCAGTAGAAACGTGTTACCACTATTTGTAAATGTAATGAATTGAGTAATTGATTCAATTATTATTAACAAAT
>Ga0099825_1002374_pt1 | contig 24985 bp, 9 predicted proteins | sample SiratroredBW_FD_76838 | JGI IMG/M metagenome (GOLD analysis project Ga0099825, IMG submission 76838) | Root nodule microbial communities of legume samples collected from California, USA - Siratro red BW | ecosystem: Host-associated > Plants > Roots > Nodule | place: USA: California | collected... | reverse complement strand
TATATATATATATATATATATATATATATATATATATATATATATATATATATATAATATTTTTAAAATGTTATAAATTATTAAAATATTGATAAAATATTTCATCATAACTTTATTTTTTAAATAATGTTAATATAATACTTTTTTAAGTTTGGTTTTTATTAAAGTTGATATTTTAAGATTTTTTTTTATTGCATGAAGTTTACATCAAAATCAATATAATAGAATTTTACTTTTTAATGGAATGTTATTTTTTTAGACTTTTTAAATAATGTTAAATAAAAAAGTCACGGAGAACTGTCTATTCAAAAAATTTAAGTTATTAATAATTTTTAAAAAATATTGTTTTTTTAAAGGAAATGTAAAAAAGAAGAAGAAAAAATAGTTAGTTATGAGATAAATGAAGTGGTGAAGAATATAAGGAAAAAAAATATCTTTACTATTATATAAAGTATTATATAAAGAGTATACACCATTAAGTAATTTTCTTGGTTCAATTTTTTAATTGAATAATTTTATTTCTCAATATTAACTACTCATAAAAGTAATAAAATCATATACTTTTTAACACAATAAATATCTAAATACATATCCTGAAGTATTTTGGCTAGTAACAAGAAAATGACTTTTTTATGAGATAGACATCATAAATTAAAATCAACATTAATTATAATGAAAATATAATTTGTTTAATTCTAATTTATTAAAAAAAGCATTTAGAGTCTAACTCTGTAATTTGGTGCACAGGCCAGCAAAATCGTTATTATTATTTAATTTCTCACCATTTTTAAAATTATAGTACATTTTACAAGTATACATCTAGTTCAAATAGTTTTTAATATCAGATATTAAGTTGACGACATTAATAACAGAAAACACCTATTTTTTTGGAGGGATTAAAATGACTACTTATTGGCATCATACTGCTATGAGCAAACAACTAAAAAACAAAAAATGACAATTACTTTTTGTAATGATTTATTCCTCCATTCCTCCACGTCCATGAATGTATTGAAAATATCTCAAATGTTTATGTTTTACAATTTTGAATTATGAAATTTACATTACACAATTTAAAATATACTTTAGATTATATTATTTGAAATATTTTTGACTAATATAATTTAGAATACATTTTTATCTTCTAAATTTGTGCTTTAGAATATATTCCTAGATCCTATAATTTTAAATGTTTTTTTCATATTCGATAATCTAAAATGTCTTATAGATTACATCATTAAAAATATATTTTTAGAATTTTAAATTACATAATTTAAAATGAATTTCTAGATTATATAATTTAAAATATTTTCTTAAATTTTACGTCCAAGAACATATTTCAGATTATATAATACAAAAAATATTACAAATTCTATACCTAAAATACATTTTCAAATATAAAATTATATTCTAAATTATATATAATATATGTTTCAATCTGTATAGAGATGTAAGAAGAAAGTACGAAAGTTTTAAAAAATATCTAACACAAAAATGAGTGCTTTTTCTTGCATTTCCAAACACTTATGAGAGCACCTCTAAAAAAAATATCATTAATATAGTATTTAGAAGACTATTATATCTTTCACTTTAAAATTTCATAATATATTCTTTTTTTCATAACTGTTATTTTCGTCTTCCACTGCTGCAATTCAAGGATCTCATCATTTTATTTTGTACTTTATTTTTCTCATATTCATTTCGTCATCTTTTAATAACACCACACTGGACAAGCATTTGAGGTATGCATTTGAAATATTTATAGAATATTTAGCGAGATTTTGTTGGGTTTGCAATTTAAGGATGAGTTTCTTTTCGAACGAAATGAGTTGTGAAACATGTTGTTTCACTACTCATCTAGAGGTGACGAAATGAATTGCGAAACACGTCATTCCGTAACTCGTTTGGAGGTGCACAAATGAGTTGTGGAACGACACGTTCCGTAACTATTCTTCGAATCCGAAGGAGAGTTGTGGAACGACGTTCCACACCTCATTTTTGTACCTCTAAATGAGTTGCGGAATTACGTATTCATTTTAAATGCACTTATCTCACAAGATGTTATGTCACTGCTGCTCCACCGTGCTGTCACACTCCCATTCTTCCGCTCCCGCCGATGCACACTACATTCTTCCGCTCCCGCCGATGCACACTACCGCAGAAGGACACCAATTAGGCACTTCATCACCTTGAAGCATCACCGTCCGTCGACTCCTCATCTCCCATTTTCACAATTTAACTGTTTTACCATTTCTTTACGAAGGACAAAATTATAATTTTCTTAAAGACAAAGTTGGTATTTTCTTCAAGTTTTGGAGGTGCCTCAAGAAAATTTGGAGGTGCATGAAGAAGCGGAGATCCACAAAAATTAGTACCTTTTCATTTTGGACCGAGTCCATGAACGGAGTTGGGCCCGGCCCATGTGACGACGTTTATGACCTCATTTCAGCAACTACCCTCACATTTCCTAAAAAATCCGAATCACCACCGCAACAGACTACTATGAGCGCCGCGAAGGCAGTGGCGGCGACGATCCGGTTAACGGTGCCCGCCGGCGGGGCTCGGCCGGCTCCTCCAGTGGGGCCGGCACTGGGTCAGTACCGGCTGAACCTGATGGCGTTCTGCAAGGACTTCAACGCGCGCACTCAGAAGTACAAGCCTGAAACTCCCATGGCCGTGACGATAACGGCGTACAAGGACAACACGTTCGAGTTCACCGTGAAGTCGCCGTCGGTGTCGTGGTACCTGAAGAAGGCCGCTGGGGTGGAGTCCGGCAGCGGCCGCCCCGGTCACGTGACCGCGTCCACGCTGTCTGTTCGGCACGTGTACGAGATAGCGAAGGTGAAGCAATCAGACCCGTACCTCCAGAACATGCCGCTGGAATCCATTTCCAAGTCCATCATCGGAACCGCTAGTAGCATGGGGATTAAGATAGTCAAGGACCTCGATTGAGACTTTCTTTACTTTAATTGCTTTCTTGTGTTGTGCGGTTACGTCTAGGGTTAGGGTTTTTATCTTGCGTTGTTGTTATTGTGCACTTTTGAATTTAATAGCGGAAGAGATGCTACACTTGCACATAAGTTTTGTTATAATAATTATTTTTCGAATGGAACTTTTCATTGTATTGATCAAGTTGACAGTTAAAAATGCTCTTTTGGAGGTTCTTGTTGGCAATACCAGTTATATGATCCAATCCTTTGGTAAAAGATTATGTTAATCTCATCTTTGATTATTTTATCAGTGACAATTGGGTCTGGGATCTTCATAAAGTCAGATTTTGTCTTCTTCGGGACATCATTTTAGTATTGATCAACTATGTCGCGCAAAGGATTTGATGATGGTTTGTTCTCGGCAACCAATGAGTGAGTGGTACTTTAACTTTTCTAATCTGTTTAGAGTAGTTGAATCATGCTCGTTTTATCTCTATAATAGATGCAGAAATCAATTTAGGTTTTAGCCTTCAAGATTGCCTAGCTGTTCACGTTCATTTGCCCGATGAGTCTCTAGTTGTTCTTGGCCTTTCAACGGTATTGCTTAAATTGTTCGATGAACAATTTCAGTGTATGAAATCACGACAAGTTACGACCCTTTATATGTGATATGAGTTGTTGGTTGTTGAAATTGGAGAAACTTATTCATTTGATGACTATAAGAATATACACACGTGCATTGTTATAAAACTCGGACCAGGTTAGCTAATTTAAATGGTGAATTGAACAAGTAACTGGTTTGAGTAGAGTCGGCATGATAGATTGTTTAAGAACAAGAACCAGTTCCACTTAGTGTCATTTGGCTGGTTTTTGAAAATAAAATGGTGACTAGGCAGGATTCTGTTCATATGCTACAGTTGGAAGGGGAAAAAGAAGATAAAAATGATGAAATGGATTTGTGGAATGATCTGACAAATTTCTCTTTAAACACTTCTAGGAGAGAGAGAAAAATAATAATAAGAAAAAAATTGAATGAGTTTTTTAGTAGGCTAAAATTATGCATAAATTAATTTATAGAATTTTCTAATGTAACTTATTTTTTTTTAATTTGTATATAAAGTAATTTTAGCTTATGAAGAAGTTTATTTCATTCGTATATTTGTCTTATTAATGTTTATGAAGAAATTTGTCGAAACAGTCCTATCGAAAGAAGCCAATGACTCACTATCCTGCAATTCCGTCTCTAAAGTCTGAATTCTGGATGCATGAGCGTCAAAGTCTTGAAGAAGCTGAAGAAACTCTGAGCTCTATATGCATATGCATTTTACAGAGGCAGATCGTGCATCCATTGCTATCTGTCTTCCCTAACTGTGCAAGTCTCCATTTCCACACTGCTCTGACTTCGAAATCTGGGGTAAGAGTTAACAGTTGACACTGAGATATGGTTGTTCCCTTTCTTTTAACGCTGTTATCAAACCAAACATATGTCATATTCATGTGAATATATGGTAGTTCTCGATTAGCTTCAACACTCGCCAGGTTTCTGAAGTTTTTCATATAACAAGGGATTGTCTGATGACGGCCCTTATCATAGATGCAATCATAGTTTCGAACTTAGGAAACCAAATTATTGTTCTGAACATTTAGCATTCGTCCGAGATTTTACTTTTTCATATTGTTTTGTTCTTTTATTCAATCTTAATCTGTTTTATAGCTCAAACTTAACTTGTTTGTCAAATGGTTTTAATTCGGTTCACAAAAATAGACCAGTTCTATTTTTGCAAATGAAAAACTATAGGTTTAATTTTTTGTCCTGATATAAAGGGTGATAAATCAATTTTTTCTTTTTTTTTTAATTTGATCAATTTGGTTTCAACTTTTTTTAGAATGACTTAATGTGAGTGATGACTTGACACAGAATGATACACATGAAATTTCATTTGAAACACTTCTAACACTTTTTTTAAGATTGTTTTGACTTTGTGATCACTTGACACAGAATCATACACATGAAATTTCAATTGAAATACCTGTACAGTGACAGAATTGCTGGAGTGAGTTTTGGCCCTTTTATGCAGTTAAGTATGTCATCTTTTCCATTCATAAAAGCCAAGAACCCTACTAGGTGCTACTCCCTTCTCCCTTTGCTTAAACATTTTCTATCTCTTATTTTTTCGTCAAATCTTCACATGGGCTCACATCACTTCCATTTTAATCTTAGATTTTGTTGATCTATTTGGTGTTTACCTCGAACATCTGTTTTTTTTTTTTTTACCTTTATTTTTATGCTAAAATGGATTTTGATATTTTTATAAAGAGAATCCTAAGTTCTAAAGATGGGTGAATAACTAGTTTTTACCTTTTTAAGTATGAATAAAATTATTAGCTTAAAAATCGGATTTTCACAAGATCTCAAATATGAAAGCAGTCCTTGAATAGAATGAACCTATACCCCTTTACTTTTCTCGAAGATTCGAAGATGAAAACAATTATGGTCTTCGTGAGGGCAGCTTAAAAGAGAGTAGGGGTGATAGCAGTTCTTATGTGAGTAATGCGTGATGTGTTATCGTTCTTCTATTGATGAATCTATCTGTACATTCAGTGCATTCTTTTCCTACGTCATATTCTTTTCCTAAACCCTAAATTCATGCTTCTTCAATGATAATGAAAAATCCAGGTCAGTAAATGCCTACAAATGTTACATATACATATATATATATATATATACCATGTCTCAGTGTATTCGTTTAGGCTCACTCATTACCGACTTTAACAAAAATGTCTTCAATAATTGAATCGTTTTAAACAAATTGGAATCACATTCAATAAATTGAACAAATTAAAAATTAAGGGATGAAATTGAATTTTGGCCCTTTATCAACTTTTTACTCCACATCCAAACAAAAATGAGGAAATAACTTCAAATATATCCACCCGGATAATCCAATTTATTGCAATGAGACTTGTATACCTATCCTCTACTTGAGATACCCAGATGTTGCTTGGATTATTATGAAAATAATTAGTATTAACGAAATAAACAAAACAACAACTTGGATATTTCTCCTCCTTTGATGTAGGTGATAACAAATTCTGTATTATTTTATGGTAACAATTCTCAATAGGCTACATAATACCATTGAATGACATCTTGAAACTTAATCCTTCTTATATGTATTTTTAATTTATACTCTTACTTTTGACTGTTACAACACCCTTGACTTAACCCTCCTTCTATGGTTCAATTATTATATCAGAAGAGTTATTTCTTCAACAAAGTCAACAACTCAATTTGAAGAATTCAAAGGTTTTGTCTTGACTTAAAATTTTTGATATCTCTATAATATATCCATATTTCCCTCTTTATTTTTGTTATTTTGGTTTCTCAAATTTTGAACTTTTAATTTCTCTAGCTAAGATTTGAAATTTAAAAACTGAAATGATAAAAAGGTTTTAAAATACAAAAATAATAAAATTGATATATTATTAGGACTTGTATCATAATTAAATCTTAAAACTAATATAAAAGAATTAGCTTGAATGTGTTTTTAAGACCTTGTAATCCTATCTTATTTTAGTTTCTCTTACTAAATTTGTGACATTGTATTAATATTTTATAATTCTTATTATAAACTACAATTAATTTAGTAAAAAAAAAATAAAAAGCATTAATTAAAACAATTAAATTATTTTTAGGTGTATAATTCTGTTAAGTTAGATATTTAATATTTGAGAAGTAAGATAATTACATACATTTTTTTATCTTTATGAATAATATATTTTATATTTTTTAATAATCATTAATTTTTATATATAAAAGAAAGTTATCATATATAATTTTATATTAGAATTATATATTTATTATTTTATTAGCAAAAAAATGTTTGATGATAAAATAAATTAATATATTATGAATAATTATTTTATATTAGTTTTAAAATATGTAATATATTATAATTAAAAACTCAAATTATAAAATATATTTTATTACTTTTATCTTTAGAAATAAAATACCTATTTATATTATATCAACAATAAATAATTTATGGTCTTCTAAAATTATTATATCAAGATGAATATATAGAAATAATTTATAAACGTTGAAGTAAATAATAATAATTTTTAACGTAAATCAATTTTTAAACTAAATTACTTATTCAAAAAAATATATAATTATGTCATTTACATTAAATAAAATATATTACTAATATATTACTTATATTAAGTTGGTCCTAAAACATATATTTATTTTAATTTGAAATATTTTTCATTTTTTATTATATTCATTGATATTTTTTTATTTTTAGTTACAAACTAATTATAATTATGTATAAAAACTAAAAAATAGTTAACAAAGGTGTAAAATAATATAAGTTTATCGAATGTTTCTGCAGGAATAAAAACGTATCGAAATACACATAAAAAACATATTACACACAGAAATACACATAAAAGACATATTTAAACGTGTAAATGATTAAAAATTGGGCTTAAAAAACAAAGTACAAAGAGACACAAATCAAACCCAAATCCAAAGGAAAACTATGAATTGCACTATTTCTCATTCACTCGTTTATCACTTTATTATCACTATAAAAAAAATCAAATTTTTATTTAACAACTATTTCTAAGATATATATATCTTATTTTTATGAATAAATAACTCATTTTAAAACAAAATACTTTTACAAAAATTATTGTTTCAGGACTTGACTTCCTTAATTAATGTAAGAAATTGGATTTTATTTATTATGAATTTCTTTGAGTAAATTTACTTAAATAAGTAAAGTGAAAAAAAAAAAAAAGACATTGTTTAGCAGCACACCAAACTAGTCTAATAATCCCAATATAGCCAAGTCAATTTTAATGATAGAATATTAATAAATTATATCTGAACAAGTTCTATTGATTCTATAAATAATTTGCATTAAAACTTATTAATTAACCTTATAAAAATATCAAAAATGCAGTTCTCCATTTTTTTAAAAATTTTGTGATGTTATATATATATATATAGCTCTATATAAATTTAGAAATATTTTTAAAAATATCATAACAGGATATGAAATCTGTAAACTAAGATTTTCACATAACTTTTTTTTTGTTAAACACACAAGTAATTAGTTACTTTCTGTACAAGAATAATTAATTAGTTCACATAATCATAAAAATAAGATAAAACAATAATTTTATAATTTTTAATATAAATTATTATTTATTAAAATAAAATTTGTTCATCTCGTAAAACTAAAATGTATGTAAGCCTTTCAATTTTATTGATATAAATATTAAAAAACTACCTGAAATACCAAATATTCAAAAATATATGAACCCCACATCACATAAAAGTTCAAAATATAACGGCTTCCTCATTAATAACTCACCTTTAACGTCTTAAAAACTTATTGAATGAATAGTCTCCAACTATAATCTTTATCTCTTCCACAACATAAAATTATAATTTAAATTAAAGATGTTGAATATTGGAAATAAACTGTTTTTCATAATCAATTTTAAAATCTAGAAGAATATGATTTATGATCCACAAATATCCTTCTTTTAGGAAAAACACTCTTCAAGCAGAAAACTTCCTTAATTAGCAATGATGGAAAATAAAGCTGTGATGTATTCTGACCAGTAATAGAATAACAAGAGCACTAGTCAATGTCAAATATGATCATGTATTCTACTTCTGACACTACTTTTTAAATTTAAGAAAGAAATCATAATTGCTTAAATTACCAATAAAGTAAACTGAAATATGGCAACTTAGATATATTTTAATACTTGAACAAAGTCTATAACTCAATATGCATCCTTAAATACCTTAAGAACAAATAAAGGAAAGTTTATTTTAATCAATGCTATTCTAAAACTTGCCTACACTCCTTTCTAATCTTGTTTCAGTACTTAATTGAATGAGTAATATATTTTTATAAATCACTTTTCTTAAAATCAAATCTTTATATAAAATCTCATAAAAATACTAAATACTGCTATATTTTCTCAAAATTAGAAATTTAAATCAAAACAAAATTAAAAAATCAAATCTGGGATTCCCACCTTAGAATAGATTTTACCTAACCCCTATTTTGGTTCAGAATAGTTAGGAAAAAAATATTATTGTTGTTTTTTGAAGGGAGAGAAATATTATCGTTAAAAAAGTTATTTATTTAGATGAAAAGAAACATCATGAAGATGGTTGGAATTCCTAGTACCATCCAAACATAAAGTAACATTGTATGAGGAAAAAGTCCCTAGAAGTGGCGATTACCTACTCCCCAAGCAAATAGTATCCCATATTAGGATCATTGCCACACATAGTAATCCATCTGTCACTTTTATCTCAAGATTCTAATTTTGGTCACTCTTTCCATCTTTGGAGGTCTCTGCAAAATCCCAATCCCCTCCAACAACAAAATAGTTGTGCTTTTTTATTTTGTGTGTGCTGTGTATTGCATATAAATAAAGAACCTCTTTTGGGGTCCTTCTTTTCATGCCCATCTTTCCCCTCTTATTCTGAATGCTGGTGGGTTCAGTGTTTGGTGAGGAAGGATAATAAAGGAAGGAGCTTTGTGAGAGGAAGAGGAAAAGGCATGGGGAGGGGGAAGATTGAGATTAAGAAAATTGAGAATTTGAACAGCAGACAGGTTACCTTTTCCAAGAGGAGAAATGGGTTGCTGAAGAAGGCCAGAGAATTGTCTGTTCTATGTGATGCTGAGGTTGCTGTCATCATATTCTCTAGCACTGGCAAGCTTTATGAGTTTTCAAACACAAGGTGCTTGCTTGCTTCACCCCTTTCAAGCCTTTTCTTGAAATTTGAAACCTTTCACCTACAACAATGGTTCTTTTGAGGATTTTGTTTGTTTTTAGGATATGAGGTAGTCTTGCTAGATAATTATTTTATTTTTGTTTTTTTAAGAAAGTTGTTTGGGGATGGTGATACTTGTGGACCAAGTAAACAGATTTTCTGTTCTTTATTTTGGAGAACCATGGTTTTTGTTAAGAGAAAAAAAAATGTGGACATCACACTAATGTTTGAATTTGGATTTCTGTAAGGTTTAAGATAGAGGTGTGGTTCTGATGAATTATCTTTTGTGGAAGATGTGAATGGTGAGATTAATTAAAAAAACCTTATTAAAGAAAATTAGCTCTGCAATGACAGAAAAAGAGATTGTTTGGGGTAGAGATAGAATTACATTCTACATGCATTTTGTGTCTATAGGATCAATGAAGAAGCAAATACTGAAAATGAACTGTGCACATGTATCTGCTTTGATGAGTTGAAGAATCTCATCTTGTGCTATTCTAGATTCCTGCTGCCAAAAGAAATCTATAGTAGTAACCATCACATTAGGGTCTGCATTTTCTGTTGCTTTCTTTTGCAGTCCCTAATTCTGCCTTCTTAATCAGTTATTGACAATTAGCCATGTTTAGACTAACTTATTTAGAGAGCTTCCTGAGAGTATTCTAAAAATAAGTAATTATTTCTCCAAAATTTAGCTGAACTAAATATGGGAACAATAAAACCTATCTTTTAACTTAGATGTCATTTTTTAAATTCAAGTACAGGATTGTGATAGAAGATTTTGTTCCATCAAATTTAATGTTAATTTGCAAGTCCAAGCTCATGCTGGCTTTTCAGCAACTTTCAAACGCTCTTACTTTTCTTGTAACTGTTTATATGATCCATCAGAGGCTTATATTTTCGAATGATTAAATGGATTTTATTTCATTTATGCAGCATGGAGCATACCCTTTCAAGGTATAGCAAAGGCACGGAATTGGATTCTGCAGAGCAACCTATTGATGTGCCCCCAAAAGATGTATTTGATACCTCTAATATCTTAAAATATCACACCTTTTTTAATAAACCCCTAACCCTTTTAAGTTCATTTTTCACAGTATATAGTTTGAAGCATTATTTTTCATACTTTTAAATAGGTTATTGTTATGGAGCCTGATGCTAACCTTTTGAAGGATGAAATAACAAAGCTTCGATTGGCGTACTTGTAAGTTTCACTGACACTTTATATATGTAATCAGCAATGCTATTGCAACTGACTGATACAATCAGTAGTGAAATACCTCAATGAAATGACCTAATAATGATATTACCTCACTGTATTTTATATCTATCTTGTTGCTTATTTTTCATCAGAATTGAGTCCAGATTTTTTTTCTGATAACATTCTCAAATTGTGTAGAAATATGATGGGTAAGGAGCTTGATGGGTTGAGCCTTAAAGAACTGCAGCACCTAGAAAATAAACTGAGTGAAGGGATACTAGCTGTCAAAGACAAAAAGGTACTGAGATCAAATACCAACAGTGGTGTAATTGGTTATTTTGATTTGTAATTTCCTTATCCTTAGAAGATTTTCTCGATGCTATTCCATGCATGTTAATATGACCATATTCAGACATTGTTGTAGAGCACATTCAAGCATTTTGATATTAAAAGGATAACCTTTGAATTTCTGGAAGAGAAAACATTACAAAACTCATTAATTTGAACAACTGAAAAACAAGAGTTTGATCCTTCTAAGGTCAATTGACCACAGTGATGCATTTCCTTATTATGTATAGTAGTCAATAGTGCACTATAGCTTAGCAGAGTGGCCTTTGGCTGCTATGGATTCAAATAATGGCCATAATAGCAGTTTTTTGCTTGTTATGGCAGCACTATCAAATTATAATAAGCTTCAAAAAACATTTTAAATAATGTTGATTTCATTACTAAGTTCTTATTGGTCCTAGATTGATAGTGGCTGTGAGTGTAAACTATATCTTACTATTTATCATGAATTTCTTATTTACTTTTTCATTTTTGAGTATTTATGTTTAGTAAAAATGGTTTAGATTGTATGACATTAAAAATAGCACATCTGGCTTCATACTCCAACTGTACGATTTTCATAGTTGCCTGCTATGTGTCATAAACCGAAACGACTAATTAGATTGTAAATAGGTTGATTATTTTTTAGTTCCTGGCTTGTGTATCAGTTACTAAATTCAACCACTTATTCAGTTCTTCAGGTCAAGACTTGCTAATATATGGATATGCTTGATTAATCTTATTCCTCACACTATAATGTTTCAGGAACAAGTACTTGTAGAACAGCTTAGGAGGTCCAGGATACAGGTACATGGTTCTCCTTATAATTTTCATCTCATTTTCATTCCACAACAAAACTAGATTTAAAATCTAATACATGCAAAAATGCATTAATAGTTTTGATGTTAAAGCTAATATTTATGATAACCGTATCCCTACCAAAGCCTAACTTTATATGAAAAAATTTCACAGGTTCATTTGTTCAAAGTCACTATTTCTTTATGTGTGTAGAAAACAATAGACTATACTCAATGGAAGAGAATTTCAAATACACCTTTCTTTTCATAGTTTATATTATTAACAAGTTTTCCAAATGTATCTGCAGGAGCAAAAAGCTGTGCTGGAAAATGAAGTTCTGCGCAAACAGGTAAGAACCAAATCTGACTGAAGAGTCAAAACTATAAATTATCTCAAATTGACCTTTCAAATCTGGAAGCATTCTATCTTCTTACTCGTCTTTAATTTTAACTGTAAACAGCTTGAGGAGATACAAAATAAAACAAAGACACCGTTCCTTGAATTCAGTTCTTTGGATAGGACTTTTTCCAAGAACGGTTCAAAATCTCTTTTCAATTGTGCTTCAGAGGATAATGATCATTCAGATACTTCTTTGCAGTTAGGGTATGTAATCATGACTCCCTTTTTACCAGTCATGTTTTCATTGAAACCTATATAGAAACTGCAATATTGCAGCCCCTACAAAATGCAATAACAAACTTTACTACCTCATTATGGATACTAGCTGTGCTTCTATTTTCTATAGCCATAAATTATGTTGGTGTTGATTTTTAACGTTGTAATTGAGTTGGATATAACTTTTAACATCACCTAATGAATGATTATGAACTTTTCTAAGGTGTAAAAGTTGAATACTACTTATTTGCCAAAAGGGTTTCATGCTTATGAATTTTGTTGTTTCAGGTTGTCAACAGATTATGGTCGGCAGAGGAAAGTATTGAAAATAGAAGCTTGCAACGACTCAGGGAGTCAAGTGGCTTCACAGTGACATTTTTGTACTGAAAGCTTACATTTGGAACTTATCTGGCCACTTTAAGTTTTGGCATAGAAATAGTTTTAGGCTAAATGAAATAAATTTACGTTTAGTTCATAAATTTTTGGCTTTCACCAGCATTTGATTGCTAAATTAGGTCCAAGTTACATGCTAAATGACTCACCATGTTCAAATACTTTAGTCATTTAGTTCAACCAAACAGCTTTCAGGTATCAAGATGGTTGATTAGATAAAAAAAAGGTGCTCTTTGAGGTCTCCCTCCCACTCTCTTTCTCTCTCTATATATATGTAATATGAATCTTTAGGATTATTTGTTGCATATTCTTGTGAATTTGTTTTGAGAATTCTAAACTTGTGAGTTTTAGGGAGGGGTTTTTTTTTTTCACTCTAACAAGTGGTGTGAAACCAAATATATAAAATAATCAAATTACTTCAAGAGAGTTATATTTCATTTTCATTTTTCTTAGTGTAATGGTTGAGAATGAGTTATTTATTAGAACTAATAAGATTAAAAAGATGAAGGATAAGAATGAGGAGTGGAATAAACAACTTTGACTAGAATTAACATTTTTGGAAGAGGAATATCTACATCGTGTACACTTCAAGTTTCCAACACAGTCATTATTTTTGACTGGTGAATAATTTGAACTAATATCATGCTTAAAAATAAAAAGAAGATAAAGAAGATTTTTTTTTATTTTGGGTTGTGTTTACTAGAAATCCTCTCCTCTCTCTCTGTATATATATATATATATATTAATTTGATTCTGTACATTAGAAAGGATAGGAGAAAATGTGCAATTTTAAGTGTTTAGAAAATTTTAATGGCTACTTTTTATTTTCGCGCACGATTTTTTTAAAAAAAAAAATACCTTTTTAAGGAGATGGGGTAGTTTTTCCTATTCTGTACATTAAAAAATAGTGTTAAAATTATAAGGCTGTAAATAGGAGAAAGTTACCATGCTCTTTTATCAACACATTAGTCATCCAAAAATTAGTTACTAAATTAATCCCTTAAAACTTAAAATTTTCACTAAATTAGTTCTGCAAACATAAAAACAAATAAGTAATAGAATTAGTCCTTTTGTGTTTAAAATATGAGGTCTCAATTGAGTTAAAGAAACTAATGGTTTGAATAGCCTTTTTGTTTCTATAACATTTACGTTTTATTTTTGTCTGTCTTTTTATTTGTTTTGTGTCTTTATTTTATAAGGATTGAAGACCTGTTTATTTAAATAAGTTTTTATTGAATAAGTATTGCTCACGTAAATATTTATCTTTTGTAAAAAAAAAGAAAAAGAAAAGTAAATTTGTTTTGCCTGAGTTGTAAGATATTTTTACAAGTTACTTTGGAGAATTTATTTAAATAAATTGAAAATGACTTATAGAATAGATGTCATCAACTATTTTCATAAACTCTTTCAATCACTTCACAACCATTTTATATTATAAAATAATTAATATATATATATATATATATATATATATATATATAATTTTAAGTTAAAATGAGTTTGAATTTAATATCTTTTAAATATAAGAGTCTCTCCAATTTGATGAGTTTTGATAGTTAATTATTTTAAAAATCATATCAACCAAGTCAATGAGATTGAAAAGTCAATAAATCAGTTGATTAGTTCAAATAAATCATACAACTAGCCTGAGTAAAAGTCATAAAACTCCGACACAATTTTCTTTAACTAATTTCTATTTGATAAACTCAAATTTCAATTAAGAATTTCATTCATGTGAGACAATATATCAATCAATTGATATTTTACTCTAAAATTCTAAATCAGTCAATTTTTTATGAAAGATAATCAATATTATCACTTTAAATCACATATGATACTCAGTCACAAATTATATTTTCTAGATTGTACACTTCGCAATTGCATTATAAATATATAATCTAGAACCAATTTTGAATTGTATGATATAAAATATTATTTTTAAGTTTTAAATTGTATTATAAAAAAATAAGTTAAAATGTTAATTTACAATTGCTTATAAAAAACTAAAGCGAGCATCATAAAAAACTATTAAAAAAAACTAATGCTTAGTAAATGAGCTACTACCTCAAACTTTACAAAACCTTGATTTTGATGGAGTGAGACGAAAGAGTAGCGACAAAACAAGTGGAGAAAATGCAAGCAAAAGAAGATATGGGAGGTTCATACAAATACAATTCTTAAAGGGTAAAACAGGTACTTTGAAAAATATTGAGGTATAAGATGTAGATATGGGATGTAAAAAGAAATTTCCTTTGGGCCAGTATCGTATGCTTTCTTGTTCAGTTTGTCCAGAAAAAAAAAGGGTTTTAAGGTGACACTGTTATCTAATGGAGTGAGAAATAAAGTTTAAAGTTAAATAAATGGAAGATAAAAATTTGCATAAGAAAAATCCAAATATGAGAAGCGTCATGTTTTTGTACTTAAAACAGTTTAATTTAGAACTGGAATTGAACTAGTTTACCCAAAAAAATAAGTAATTAACGTGATTTGATAAAATAAACTAATTTTAGTTAAAAATTTGATTCAAAAGAGAAAATCAATTCGTCTTTTTTTATTTATTCTTTTCAAAACGCCAAATTATACACAACCTTACAAGTTCTTAGGTTAAGATTTTTTTTGACTCTTTCCATTAAGAGTGAGAATAATAGACATTAAAAGATACCTACCATATTCAATTAATTAAGAGTGTGCATGCGTGTGTATGCATATAATCATTCTCATCCATAAATTTACGTCTAAGGTATAATAAAAAGGAGATAATCTTTTTTATCTTTGTTCTCTTTGGGACACACTTACGTAAAATATGAAACCCTTACCATAAGTCATTCCAGAAAAAAAGTAAAAAAATTCCAAACATTGGGTGGGTTCATAGGAACCACATACAAAAATGGTGGGTCCTTTTATGATTTAGATGTGGCAATTTTTTATATTAATTATAATTTTTTAAAACAAAAACATAATTAAGCCTTATATATTTTCAACATTTGTTTAATAAGAAACAGTTATATTAATCTAACCTACCCTTGTCAAATGACATCAACACTTTTCCATCATTCCTGATATTAAAATGGTTTGTTAGCCGATCCAATGGATCTTGGGGCCAAAATCCTGGGTTTGGAACCGTCCAAAATCATAATTAACTAAAATTCCTTTTTACATGACCAATCATGATCACAATCAATGATTAATTGAAGTATTATATGAGATAGAGAAATATAAAAAAGTGAATAAACGGCTGATAGAAAAGTTAACAATTACATAACGTGGAAGAGATAATTATATTTAGAAATAGTTTTAAAATATTAAATTAAATTTTAAGTATTTTCGAAATTTGGATACTTTCTTTTTCAAGTATTTAAAATTTATGTAAATAAAAAATTTGTAGTTAATTAATTTTGATTTGGAAAAGGATGGAAGAAAGTGGGTTGAGTGAAACAGCATAATTGTGATTGAGCTGAACTTATGATGGTCGTCACCCTCGTGTCATGCAATTTTGTAATATATTCCCCACTTTCTAGGGTGGCACCAGCACGCGCCTCCATTTCATTTCCATTTTTCAATTGCCTTTTATCGATGCTCATTTCCCATGTTCCTTTTTTTCAATTGACTTTTAACACATAGGATGAAATAATCATCATAATTTTATATAACTTTTATTTACTAAAAGATAAATCACTTTATATGCCTATTAAAATTTTTCTTGTCAAATTTGTTATTAAATAATATACTTAATACGAGATTATTAGATATTTAAGGATAAATCTAAGTCTTTAAATCTTATTTTGAGTTGAGATTTGAAAAATGAAAAATATCTACCAACATATTATCTTAAGATTTTGATTATTTTTTAACAAGTGATATGAGAATGATCATTTGTGATTCTAACTCATTCTAACACATATTGGATTATTATTTGAATTTTATTTTTGAAATTGCATTAACTTATTTCTCTTGTCATAAACTAATTATCTTGATGTTTAGAATTCAAAATAGTGTTAATTTTTTATATAAATTTGACTCATATTTTATTGTTATTTTGAGATCTTTTTGATATTTTTTTTTCTCTCAATTTATATTTCATTAAAAAATTAAATATTAAACTATTTTTTTTTGAAGCGTCTTGATAATATGGAATACATTTGACCAAATATAAAAAAATTCATGTATAATGTATAAATATATTTTGCAATAAAAATGAACAAATTTAACAATATGATTGCATAAAGGATAAATGATTATTAAATAGTGTATGTTTGTGTGTGGCATTGATTCATTGTATGAGCCACAAAAGAGGAATCAAATTTTGAGATCTGAGTAGTTTGTTAGCTCACACGAATGTGCAATAAGGTACTCAAATGTTTATAGATAGCATAATAGCTTATTATTGGTTAGAAGCTGTGTCACAAAGTTAATTAATTAGTAGAAACTCCCTTGTTAATCAAGGATTATAGTTTTGTTTAGGGATATTTGCAACTGTTTTGATTCTTTTGTTGCGCGTGTTTGCAGATAATATATATATATATATATATTAATACAGACATCAAATCAATGTGCATGTCTCACGAATGTGTCTCGGTTTTCATAGGTTTTATTTATTTACTTTTGGACTTCATGCAGGTCCCCATATCACGCATGTTTCCACCATAATTATCATATCTCTCCATCATTTTAATCCAACGGTCAACACAAAATCACGGAAATAAAACAAAACTTGAATGACCTAACCAATATATTCCAACAATTGCAATCAAAACCAGCTCATATGATATATCAGATCTTCTCAATCCTTACTCCACCCATAATTCTTTATTTTTCTCAATTTCAACAACATCTTGTTAGATACAAAGATTTGGCACATTCTTTTAATAAGGCTGAATTATTCCTTTTTCTTTCAGTTCAGTCTTTAAGTTTCTATTTATGTTTAATAAACTGTTTAACTTATCATTATAATAATTAGTCTTTCATCAGATTTTTTTAGGTGTTTAAGTAGATTCTATTTATATACCACTTTTTACTCTCTTAAATTGAACCACTTTTATAAACACTCTTTTCATCTAACTTCTTTGGATTCTTCATGCATCCCATAAATAGAGTTTCTCTGTCAAAATCCATTCCAGATCACTAAACTATTCGAAACAGTGTTTCTCTGTCAAAATCACGTCAAGGCAAGATTTCAGATTTATATACCCATTAGCCCTACTTATGATATTTTCTGTTTTCTTCCCACTTTAGCTCATTTGTAAAAAGTAATTTATGATATTTATGTACAAAACTACTGATTTACTGTGTGTGATAAAGATTGCAAGAAGGACTCACGGATGAAGGTGATGGTGAGATTAATTTTTAGTTTTATTTTAACATATTATAAGTTGGATTTAGATGCTAATATGACGGTAAATGTAGTAATATGACAGTGATATTATGATTAAGCAACACGTTAGAAGTGTAGGACCATTCCCAATACAAAAAGTCCAAGAAATTATGATGATCGCAAGCACAATCCTCCACACCCTCCCTTTATATTCCTCCCCTCTCCCAACACCATAATCACCTTGTCGGTCCCTCTCTTTCTTCTTCTTCTTCTTCCAATTCCAAACCTTTATTCACAATCCTTCATTACTCCAAAACCCCATCACTCTCCTTCAGTAACACACCATGAAACACCACCATCATCACCAAAACCAAATCTTTCAAAGAAGCTCAAGCGCATGCACAGCCACAACACGAAACACCCGAAGAATCCTACCTTCGACCCTGTCTCACTCCCGTACCTTGGAGTCCGAGGATGTCTCCGACAAACTCCTTGTACGACGAGGATCCTCACCTTCGGTCTCCAACGTGTACCATCAGCAGCAGCAGCAACAACAAGCACAGAAAGTAACGCCGCAAAACAAGATATCATCTCTCATACGTTCCTTCCTCAACATCTTCACGTTCCCCACGATGATCCCCACATGCAAGTGGCTCACCATCCCCTCGCACCTCTCCATCACCCCCTCTCTCGGCCGGAAAGTCACCGGGACCCTCTTCGGCCACCGTCGAGGCCACATCTCCTTCGCCGTGCAGCTCCATCCCCGCGCCGAGCCCCTCCTCCTCGTGGAACTCGCCATGTCCACCTCCTCCCTGGTCAAGGAGATGTCCTCTGGTCTCGTGCGTCTGGCGCTGGAGTGCCCGAAAGTGTCGTTCTCCGCCGCCGCTAATGGTGGCCGGCAACAACACAAGAGACTCTTTCAGGAGCCTTCGTGGACCATGTACTGCAACGGCAGGAACTGCGGCTATGCGGTGTCACGCACGTGCGGGGACCTCGACTGGCACGTGCTGAGCACCGTCCAGAGCGTGTCCGTCGGCGCCGGCGTGATCCCTCTTCTGGAGGATGGAAAAGGCGGCGGCGGCGGCGGGTCGGAGGGCGAGTTGATGTACATGAGGGCACGGTTTGAACGAGTTGTGGGGAGTCGTGACTCGGAGGCGTTTTACATGTTGAATCCTGATGGTAATGGAGGACCTGAACTTAGTATTTTTTTATTGAGAATATGATGTGAAGATTGATCACACAAAAATGAAGAACTTAGACTTTGTTGTTTGAAATAGTTTCGAGTAAACAAAATTAGGTGTTGGGATTAAGATTGATGTATTGTTTAGGGTGATCTCACTTGTTTGCTATTATTTTTTTTCAATTATGTCCATATATATATAAAGATGAAAGGATATGTGATTTAATTTCTGATCATATATATAGACTTTTCTGCTGATGGTTAATTCAGTTTATAATTCGTGGTAGAGAGTATTTATTCAGTTTTTATAATGTAGAAATGTTGTGATGACAGTGACATCAAAGAGAGAAATAAGAAAAAAAGGTTAGATGAATTGCTTGCAGGAATAAATTAATTGGCTTAAATATACAGGCTATTACACACTTGTCATTTATTCAAAGAGCATTCATAAAGATTAGTAGTAGACTTGGTTTCAGAGATGCCATTTTGTTAATTAACTATTGGCTTTATTTTATTGGGCCAATAAAATAAAATAACAGTATAATTGGATCCTCACTTAATCAATCCTTTTGCATGTGAAGTTAGTTTGGTGGCCTGCAACAAGCCTACAAATGTATGTATAAATGGAATTAGGTTACGTCATGCAAGGAAGGAAAATAAAAGAAAATATGAGAAAGTAAAATGTAAGAAAAAGATATTAAATAGAGTACGTAGTGTACCTATTTGTTTTGAGAAAAAAAATCACATAAGACAGTTTTCATTTTCAAAATAATAAATAGATAAATAAAATAATCATGCAATTATAAAATTACTGATATATTTATTAATCGATTTTTTACCAGTAAAATAATTATTTTAAATTAGCATATTCAAATTAAGATTTTGTTTTTGTGTATGTTATATTTTGATATATATAATTATAAAATTATATTTTTTTCAAAAATATTTGAGTTACTTAAATCAATAAAATAATATCACTTTAAAAACGAATATGGTCTACCTATTTTGGAGGGGGCGTTTAGAAAAATATTAATTTTCTTTATACTTCTATTTTTTTGTCCTCCTATCTAAATAGGAAATAAAACATCTGAGATCTAATAAAAAATTTTATATATTTATTTACCACTTTTTTAGCTATTGAGTACAAGAAAAACTTTCTTTCTATTCACTCGTAATCAATCAATATTTACTCTACATCCTTTCAAATAAACAGACCATAAGTTACTTTAAAAACATTTTTACTATATTCCAAATATGTATTTTTAACACACATAATATTTTATCAAATTACACTTTGAATGTTTCTTAAACTAATTTAGTTGTAACTTGTTAACTTATTTTTTACAAAACTAAGCAGGTATAAATTAGTTTCATATTCTTTTTCTTGTTATATTATCTATTACTTGGCTTTTTTCCCATATTTTTGTCTTGGGTAAAACACTCCAATAGATCTCAAAGAACATTTCCGCAGTAGTTATTATTATTATTATTATTATTATTATTATTATTATTATTATTATTATTATTATTATTATTATTATTATTTTGTACTTGTCAAATGCTAATGTTCTTGTGATTGTTGTACTGTGTCTCACGTGAGAAAGATGTGACTGTAATTACAAAAGTGACTAGATGAAACAAATACTTTTGTAAATCCATAAAAAATTTTACACGTAAAATTTCCAAAAATAAATATACAAAAAAAAGGAAATCAGTTTTCTTTTGTAGTTGAAATCAATTTAAAATGTTATTGAACGTCTTAATAGAATTGTTTAATTCAAATATGGATTCATACACAAACCAATTAGTCTGAAGTGTATTTTTAACAAGAGATATTGATAATTATCTTAATCCATTTTTCTAATAAGTTATTTGATTTCTTACATTCGTAACACACGACTTAGTCTTTTTTTTGTTCTCACCTCTCTCAAGCCCTTCTTTTTCTTAAATTTATTTTTTATTTCCACGTTTGAAGGTTGACATAAATTTGGAGTGAGAAATTTTTAAAAAGTGATATTGATTATAACATCTTATTTCAGTTTTATATATGAGAAATTTTCTGTTTTAAAATTTAAAATTTGATTATTTTGTTCTTAAAAGGTGAATAAAAAACTAATTAAAAAATATATATTTAAATCAATCTTGATCTTGATTTTATGTAATCTATTAGATATATAAAAAGATATAGATTCTGGAATATCCTAAAACTTTAACTAATGTTGTCCAACGAATAAAAAAATCATGTAACATCTTATCATAATCATAACTATTATAATGTTTAGGAAGAACACCAAACTTGTTCCTTGTGTTTTAAAATATGTTAAATATATTAAATATTGAATAATTTGTATTGGCAAGGAAGAAAAGTAAATTTATCTTTTTTACCTTATATATTATAATAATAATAATAATAATAATGTCTCAAATCTCCTTAAATACTTAAAAATAATCACTTTGAATATTTCTCAATCAACAGGGCACACGTCAGGAAGTTTCTTTTCTTGAAATTTAGCAAGTATCTTTAAAATTTATAAACTGAATTTATAATACTTAATTAAAATGCACTTGATAATGTTGTGAGAAAAAAAAATGACTTCCATAACTCATTGCTTCCTCAATAGACAAGTTGATGATTAGTGTCACAGTATTTGTGAGTAGTAAGCAGCAATGCAAATGGTTGAAAGTATGTGTGGAAGACAAAAATTTCCAGTATATGTGGAAGAGTGTCACCTTTGTGGCACACAATGTAAATGTATCAGATATCGATAAGATTCCAATTTATATGTCCACCTAAATTTCTGACCCTATAGTCAACCAAGAATAATTCTAAATACCTTTCTTTTTAATCAATTTTTAGTATTCAGAAAGCTATTTAAAGAACATTATACAAAGGTTGTTTTTTATTTACTTTCTTATGACCTTTTCGCACAGTGTTAGTCCACAATTTATTGTTGTATTTGTTGGATATCAAGTTCCCAATAAGAAAATTAAAATATTGAGCAAGATTCTATCTAGGATTTTTAAGGTCTGGTGAAATTTATATTTACAATTTAATAATTCATAAATTGTTTTTTATTTGATAAAAAATTTGTAACTAAATATTTCTGAAAATTGACTCTCAATATACGAAAGGACAAGTTCTTTCCCATTTAACATTAATATCAGATATGGTTTGAGTAAATTTAATTTTAGAAAGCTACTTTCAGTCATCATAATAAGTAATTATTATTCTTGGCAATAATATTTTAGAAGTATATGTTCAAATGAAGTTATTTCTTTTTACAATTTAACATTTTTAGTGCTGTATAAATTTCTTTATTCTTCCACTTCTTATCATAATTTTTAAAACTATATCAAGGTTAAACATAGTAGAATTTCGAATACTTTCAATGATAATATAATATAAATTAAATATGTTTTGTCCCTAATGTTTTTTCTTGATTCTACTCTATAATATTTTTCTGTCTTTGTTATTTTATGTTAAATCTTCTAAGATGTTTATTTTTTTTTACTCCCCTCTAATATGTAGGTAATTGTATTTTAGATCCTATCGAATATATTTCAAATCAAAGGGACTAATTTTAAATAAAAAGTATTATATAGACTAAAATGAAAATAAAACAGAAAAAGTATAAAAAAGGAATAAAAAATGAGAGATGATCACTATACTTCAAAGTATTAAAAGCATATTTAAATTATATAATACTTATTTTCAGTTCATCATCATTTTAATATTTAAATTTCTAAGATTTTAAATAGAAGATATATATGATGTCATAATTTTTTTATCGGCGTGATTTCATAATATAACAATTGTTCAAACTAACTTTCACTAGAAGAATGTTAATTAAATTGATTTAATATGCATATAAAATAATATTTATTTAACTATTTGATCTTAGCACTAACATTTTTAAACCAAACACCCTTTTTAAAGATCATATATTATTCATAAAATTTATCTAAAATACTAATTTTAATAACATTTTTCATATGGCGGAGGTAGAGTCCAAATACTAGTCTACAAAATTATTTCTCAACTATATGAATAGGTAATAAAATACACTTTTATTTAGATATATTAAAATTTAGTAAATAATATCAATAAAATTATGACCTAATTAAGAAAAAAAACCTGTAATAATTATTTAATTAGAGACCTAAATTATTGGCCTCAATCCCTAATCGAGGGAAAAAAATTACCAATAATGAACTATACTATATAAACAATAACATGATTAGAATTATAGGACTTTATATATATTGGAGAAATCAACAAGGGTTTAAAAATTTTGTTCCTCGGCTTGTACAAATTGATGTGAAGCACATCTAACATACACTTAGAATTTGATTAAAAAGAGATGAACATTCATGTGATTCAAGAAGATTAACAAATTTTTGGTTGAATGTTTTAAGTGTTTTTGAGTATGTTTGATCTGATAAGTGAGAAACAGAAAACTTGTCTTGTCGGAAATATTTGATGAGATATTTGCGAGGCATAAATAGCAGAATTTCAAAGGTGATTTGAGTATGGTTATGAGTGGAATAACAGTTAAAATGGAGACAAGTTGCAATGTTGATGTTAGGCACCATCATCATCACATCACAACCAAAATATTGCTCAAGTTGTGCTCATATTATTCACACAACATATTGTCTCTGTCCCATTAATGTGCTAAAGATCACAGCTATACCCTAAAATTTTATTCTAATGATACATATGGAAAATCTAGTCAGAGAGTAATATACTATGAATATTGCACATATAATATAAATATTGTACATAAATGTCTTTTTCTTTTCAACCATCTATATAGATTTCCATACATATATGGGCAAGTTCTTCTATTTTTTTTTTAGATTTAATAGTTTTTTTACTATTATTATCATAATTTTTTCAGTTTATTTTTATTACTTATAAATTTTTTAATTTAGTTCCACTTTTTAAAGAGAAAGGAATTAAGAATTACTGCATATTATTCATTGCTCCGGTTGATAATTTATAATCATTAATTTTGAAGAAATTAACTATATTAATTTATTTTTTTAAATAATTAGAAATAAATAAAAAAACGTTTAAAATAATATAATAAAATTGGAAAAAATAATATACCATTGAGATAAAAAAAAACATTAAACCTTTGTTAATAATAATTAAAAAAATGCAGATTTCAAGATATTTCTAAAGACGTTAATTAAGGATTTCTTCCTTTTAGAGATATAATTATAATTTTCTATTCTCTTCATCAGTTAGTATTGGAGATCTTATATCTATGTGATATGAGTAATTAATATATATACATATATATATATATATATATATATATATATATATATATATATATATATTATATTAAATAATATTTTTTTATAAATAAAATTTAGAAAAATAAATAAAATATATAAAATAATGTTTGTTTTT
>Ga0099825_1002373_pt1 | contig 24989 bp, 11 predicted proteins | sample SiratroredBW_FD_76838 | JGI IMG/M metagenome (GOLD analysis project Ga0099825, IMG submission 76838) | Root nodule microbial communities of legume samples collected from California, USA - Siratro red BW | ecosystem: Host-associated > Plants > Roots > Nodule | place: USA: California | collected... | reverse complement strand
GTTTGATAAGATCCATAAATTCAATTTACTGGAAAATATGTCTGAAGTTACTGTAACTGATATAGCTTATCTGATCACTTTTATTTTCTGAATCAATTTACTGAGCAAGTTGTGTTGAAGACTCAATTCAAACTGGACAATAAACTGCTCTGTAGAAGTCTGCAATGTTGGGAAGGAAAATATTCTTCTACAGATTTCTGGTCAAAAGAAAGCATTGACCAAGCTGAGCTGGCATCACATGCAGATCACATGTGAAGAGAGAGAATCCACTCAGCACCACATGTCACACTCCAATTGATAGTTAACAAGTCAAAAGTTGCACATGGTTTTAAAGTTAAGTAAATTCTGTCACAGTTTATTGCTTACAGAATCAAAGCTGAAAAGATTTCTTTGTACTGTCTTTCAATAAACTGAATGCGTGAATTAACTGCATTAAATCTGTTTAAATTTTTCAAATTTGTCTTATGCATAACAGCTTGTAGTATATGTAGACTTATCTTCAGTCACTTAATCACACACTTCACTACATTGCATTCTTCACATTCAACAGACATAGAACATCAATCTAGCCTAATTCTAATCCTCTAAAATGGCATCCTCTTCCACTCCTAGAAACTGAACAAGAGAGCTTTTGTCAAAAATGTTGAGCCTTCTGAAAACATTGCAATAGATTACCATGAGAGATGGTTTGTGGGAAATCATGAAAGCATACAAGAGTTTCATAGGGACTACATTAGAAAAGCGATAATAGCTCCTAAGTTTCTTAGGATGTTATGGTTGAAGGAGAAGCTGGATGAGTTTAGAGAGGCCTTAAAATTTTAGAAGTTGGAGAAATTCGTGAGGCTATCAGGAAATGTCTATCCTAATTTGGTCAAAGTGTTTCTTACATACATGTGGTATGACAAAGAGACAATGTACTCCCAAGTGAAGGGAGTTGACATTTGCATAAATGATGAGGTCTGGCTTACAGTTGCTGACTGCACAATGTCGGAATCCCAATTGGAAGGAGCCATGTAGTTGGACTAGAGGGGTTTAACAAGCCACAATTTTTCAGGTCTTGCTTGAGAAACCAGAATACTAAGCCCAGGAGTTACTCAGTTGGTATACTTGACACCAAGAATCCTTGCTTTTATTGTAATCTGGTTATTGACACCAAGGGGATTCAACCATGCAGTGCTAACTGAAGAAGACCTCTTGCTCATATACTGTCTGATGGGAAGGATCAAAGTTAACTAGGTTAGCGTCATCAAAGAATACATTATAAAAATATGGAGGAAGGTTAAATTCAGAATCCCTTATGTTATTTTTATATCTCATTTTATTGAGTACTTTGAGATTGACACTGATGGAGAGGTGGTGGAACTGGTCAAAGCACAAAATGAAGTCAGTACAACAACACTGAACAAGATAGGACTGATCAAGGTCAATGATGACCATTGGATCTGTAAAGTTGATTATGACAAACAACCTGCTGAAGAAGAGGAAGGTGATGTTGCTGAAACTGATGAGGGACATGATAAACCCATGCCAGATGCTCTACCCAGTGGTTATGAAAATTATTTTGTTGGATTTGAAGAGCGTATGATGACTCAGCTCCACATTATGCACGAAGAGGAAAGAAGCCATCATCAACACTGTGAGACAATGTTTCACAACATTGAAGGCATCGTTGAGGATGTGTAATTCAAGTTAGGCTAGATGTTCTACAATCCAGACGAATGAGCTTTTACATGCATATTTGGTTTTTTTGTCCCACTTTGATGAATGCAAAAGGGGAGAAGTAGGCCTGTTGGTGTGTTGGTCTAGTATTGGTGTTGCATTAGATTGCATAGGGTGTGTTTGGTGTTTGATGTGACTGTCTTATGTTTGTTTCTGTGTTTGTGTTTGTATTTCTCTGCTGTTGCTGCCTATGTTTCATGTTGGTTTATCCAGCTCTGCCTAAATGATCTTCTACTTATCCTGCTTGATGTAATCTGTCTAAGTGTTGTAAATCCGACTGTTGATTCACTCATATGTGTTGCCCGGATATGTTATATGGAATGAAATATGGTTGATGTGTTTTTAAGATTAATTTGGTTCTAATTTCTAATACTATTTCATTTCTTCTCTTTCATATTTTAAACGAGATAATGGAGTATGGGGGAGCAATTGCATGATTATAGAAAAGTCTGATCTGAACTGGTTTGAGAATCATAAGGAACTATAATTAACTGTTTCAGTTCAATCAGTCTATTTTTAGTTTTTGCTCTAAACCTGATGAATTTACAGAACACTAATCAACTGTTCTAGAGTTCAGTTTATACATGTTGAAGCAATGCAACTCAACACACAACTGTTTGTTTCCATCGAATTGGAGGAGATTGTTAGCGCCAAGAGTTGCTAAAGGATTTAATGAAACCAACAAGAAGATGGAGTCTAAAGGATCAAGGAGAGCAATGTGTATTGCAAGAAGACTTATGAAGTTTGATGGAGTTTTTGGTCCTAGACTTAGGCGTTGTGTGTTTGTGAGTCTTGTTTTTGGTTTAAAATCATATGTTGCATGTTTCATAATTCAAAGTAAGCTCCAAAATGAATTTTACTTAATCAAATGAATATAAGGTTTTAAATAAGGTTAAATCAAATTTTGGAAAACTATTTCAGAAAGGAATTCAGTAAATTATTTTTAGAATTTAAACTTGATGAATTTTCTCTAAGTCACAAAAAATTCAATCAATTGAAGGATTGATACAATCGATTGAGATTTTAACAGACTTAAATTAGTTTGTCTATATAAAGTGATAACACATGGTTTCAAAACATCTAAGTCATTTTTGTGCGAACACTTGTAAAATTTTCAAGAACACTAATCTTGGAGCATTGCTTTGGATGTGAATTGTGAAACTGTGATCTTAATCGAGAGTTAAGTGTTTCTACTCTGTTCTTATTCAGTTTTGTTATCTGTTGAGTAGAATCACTGTTGGAATTGTTCTATTCTTAATCATCTTTGTACTGTGATTGTAGAGTTGCATATTACATTGGGTTTGTAAGTGTAACTGGTTTAGTGCAGTAGGTTCTGCATGGTTGAACAACTACGGTAGGGTTTAGTAGGTTGTTTGTTGCTGGGAGCAGTGGTTGCTTGTGGGTTACAAGTGTTGTATATTGTGTAAAATTGATCTTGGTGATCTTTTTTAGTGGAACTCTTTGCTAGTTGGCAAAGGACTAGACGTAGCCCTTGAGGAAGGGTGAACATATAAATCTTTGTGTTCTTGATCTTCCTTTCTCTCTTCTTGAACACTTCTTGTTTCTGTTCTTGGTTGCGCAATTAACTACTCTTCGCGTAATTAACTGATCTTATTTGAGTGTCTTTCATTATATGTAATCACTGTTTAATTGGTTAATTTCTTGAAATAAGTTTTTCTTGAAACAATTATAGGTTCATGTTCTGTTTATTAATCTGAATTGACGAAGTTTATGATTGATCTAAGTTTACTGATGATACTATTCATCTGATTACTTCTTCATTGTTCTGTAAATATTTCTAACTCATTAAATTGCTTTCGCTTCTATATCTGAGATAGTATTGATTAATCTGTTTTACTTCCTGTTACCACTAAATTGGTATTACTATTTGTTTCCAGTAAATTGATTGGTGTTGTTTCCAGTTTTGTTAAATACTTGAATTGATTGAATATGTTCTGAAAATTTACTAATCTTTTGATGTGCACTTCTTGATATCATTTTTCAGTAGATTCTAATAAAGAACTTTCATCCTATCTTTAACTATTTTAATTGTTTGCGAAAGTTTTTGAAAGTTCAATTAACTCTCCCCCCTCTTGAACTCGACCTAAACTCATTTTACAGTTGTTTGACATAAAAGAGGGTCAGGAAAACTTCAAGTCAACATTTGATGAGTCTTTCAGGCACAAAAACACTAAAGGTAGATACATTGGAAACCAAGCCAAGATGACACGGTTTTGGTCCCGAAGCATACCCATATTCATTTTAGTTTATTCCTTATCGTTTCGTATTAGTATTGCTTAAAAATGTCCAAGTAAAAATTTCATCACTTTTGGCATGAAAACTCCTAAAAGTTGCAAACCAACACATGATTACCATGAAGGTACAATAAACTTTGATGTGTTGTTGAAGGATAGTAACGAACCCTTATATAAAGGTTGTAGAAAGTATTCAAAGTTATCCTTCATGTTAAAGTTGTACCATATAAATGTATGTGCATAATGCATTACAAGAAAAAAGCTATTTAGAGACCAATATTTAGCTACCAAATGAAATGGTTGTTAATTGTGACCAAAATAGTTTCCAAATTAATTTTTTGTGGCTAAATAACTACAAAATAGAAGTAATGATCGAATTTAGTGGCCAATTAAGTCAAATAATTGGTATCTAACATTAGATACCAAGATTTTAGTGACCTATGTCATTAGATTATAAATTAGTCTCTAACTTAATTAGATACCAATTTAGAATCTAATGGCATAGGTCACTAAAACCTTGGTAGCTAATGTTAGATACCAATTATTTGACTTAATTGGTCACTAAATTCAATCATTGTTTCTATTTTGTAGTTATTTAGCAACCAAAATCTAATTCGGTGTCTATTTTGGTCACAATTAGTAACCATTTCATTTGGTAGCTAAAAATTAGTCTCTAAACAACCTTTTTATTGTAGTGATGAGTGACAAAACAATGACAATGATTCTAGACTTCCTGAAGGACGCATTTGGACATGCTAAGTTTCCTAAGTCATTCTATGAGGCCAAGAATGTCATTTATCAATCCTGATCTTAATTGTGTCGAAATACCAACTTGCCCAAAAGATTGCATGTTGTATTGGGGTGAAGAGAATGAAAGCTTAGAAGAAGGTAAATGGTGCAAAACCTCTAAGTCGAAAGATAAAGATAAGATGCGGTATGCAAAAATCTTGTGTTACTTTCCATTAAAGTCGAGATTATAAAGATCGTTTATGAGTTTTAAGACGGTTGATTCTATGACATAACATGCATCAAAGGATAACTAAGATGGATTGATGAGGCATCTTAGTGATTATGAGGCTTGGAAACATTTTATCAATTACATCTAGAATTTGTAGATGATCCTCAAAATGTACAACTAGGCTTTGCTATTGATGGTTTCAACCCTTTTCGAACCATGAGTACAAGCCACAGTATATGGCCAGTGGTCTTGATCCCATGCAATCATCCTCCTTGGGAGTGTATGAAGCAAACCTCTTTTAGGTTATCCATGATAATTCTTGATAAATAAATGGAAGGAAATAATATTGATGTTTACTTACAACCACTCATAAAAAAATTAAAGGAGTTATGGTTTGATGGAGTGCAAAAATTTAACTATTCAAAGAAAGAAATGTTTGCATTTTGAGTCGCTTTGTTGTGGATAATTAGTGACTTTCCTGGACTAGGTAATTTATCTAAATGGAACATGCACACTAGTCTTGCTTACCCTGCCTGTAACTTTGACACAAATTCTCTTGTTGGTTGTACAGGGACAAATTTTGCTTTATGGGACACCATCAATTTTACATAAAGAGCACAAATCCATATTGATTCGTTCTCTTTTTAATGGAACAAATGAACTAAGAGATGCACCAAAACATTTGTCTAGATTAGACATATTTAAACAAGTTGAGGGTCTCAATGCTATGTTTGGAAAACCATTAAAGCCTATAAATACCAATAAAATGGCTCGGGGAAAGAATGTTATCGAAGTTGTTAGAGAAGAACAATGGATAAAAGAGAAGTATATTTTTTTTTTACCTTTCTTATTGGGAGAAGTATATTTTCTTGTTACGCCACTGTCTAGATGTCATGCATATTGAGAAAAATGTTTGTGACAATGTTTTGTATATGTTACTTGATGACCTTAAGAAATCGAAAGATAATTTTAAAGCTCGAAAGGTTCTTGAAGAAACGGGTATAAGGAAAGAACTTTTGGCCTGTGGATAAAGGAAGATTTCGGCTAATTATATTTTAATTGTCGAAGGCAAAGAAAAAAAATGTTCTTGCAAACATTGAAAAATGTTAAAATGCTAGATGGATACTTAGGTAAAATTTCAAGGTGTATTGATTTGAAAGTTGGAAAGAATTTTAGCCTCAAGAGTCATGATTGTCATATTCTAATGGAACAATTACTCTATATTATCATACGTAATGTTTTACTAAACAATATGAATGTAGTGGTAGTATAACTATGTTCATTGTTTTTAGAATTATGTGCAAAAACTTTAAGTCAATCCAACCTTGATGAACTTGAGTCTTGCATGATTCAAATTCTTTGTCACTTGGAAATGTTGTTCCCTTCTACCTTTTTTACAATCATGGTTCAATTAACATGTCATCTAGCTAGTGAGGCAAAACTTGGAGGTCTAGTACATTATCAGTGGATGTATCCCATTGAAAAAAAATATTTCGGCACACTGTAATCTTTTTAAGTGTAAAGTTTGATTAGCCTAATTGAAAAATCATGTTTTAGGTACTTGTGACACTTAAAATCTTATGTTCGAAACAAGACACAACCTGAGGATTCTATTGTGAAGGATACCTAGCTGAGGAGGTTCTCTTCTCTTGCTCTCAATATATGGAAGGGATAGAGACAATAATTCTAATAGCACTATTGATTAACATAAAGCTTGTTTGTCAAATCTTTGGCCTAAACTATGGTGACACCTTTACGGACACCAAAATGGCCTCTATTAGATTATTTTGAGCCATGGTTGCTCTTCAGCATTTTCTCTTCTATTAGTTGGATGTAAAAAATGTCTTCCCACATGTTAATTTGTTGGAGGAAATTTATATGAAGCAACCTCCTAACTTTGTTGCTTAAGAGAGTCTTCTCTCTTAGTATGTCATATTCGCAAATATTTATATGGTCCTAAAAAATATGCTAACACATGATCTAGTATATTTAGTGTAAAAATCCTACAATTTGATACGGCTCAAAGTGAGGTTGATCATTATGCATTTTATTTTCATTCAAAGGTTGTGTGTATTTACTTTGGAGTGTCTATTGGTAACATTATTCTTACAAGTAGCATTTATCATGACATTTTATACACCTTTATTGTTATTTTCAGACAAAAGAGATTGACAAACTAAGATATTTCTTAGGAATTAAGGTAGCATAATCTGATAATGAAATTGTAATTTCTCAAAGAAAGTATGTTTTTGATATTTTAGAGAAGATCACAGTAATGAATTCTAAGCCCTGACTCACCTATAAATCTTAGCGTTAAAATTCTACCGAGCCAAGAAGGAGCCACTTTCAAATCTCGAGAAATACATGAGACTGGTTAGGAAACTAAATTATCTTATAGTCACTCACCTTGACCTAAATTATCTTATAGTCACTTACCTTGACATCTCTATTGTGATCAATATGGTAACTTAGTTTCTAAATCTCCATGTACAGGAATTTGGAATGCTGACATTTGCATTATAAAGTACATTAAAAGAGTCTTAAGAAAAGGCTTATTATATGAACACAATAATCATACTTAGGTTGTGAAATACTCATATACAAAATTAGTAAACTCTCTCACTACCAAAAATTTCTTTTCCAAGTGTTAGTGACAACTTAAAAAGTAATAATAAGATCTAGTGTAGAAATATAACATATAAACTTATCATATTTATTAGTTATGAAATGATTTATTTAAATAGTACTTCTTAAAGATATAAGATTTAAAGATATTACACTCATTTGTAATAAACGAGTTATCCTTATATTAGTTCAAATCCAATATTTTATAAAATGACCAAATATATTTAGATAGATTATTATTTCTTTCCTGAAAAGATAATATATGAAGACATTATTACTCATTTTATTAATCCCAATTATCAAACGTTTAAATTTATCTTATGAAGTCTTATAATAAATTGTATTTAATTTGAAGAGAATGTTTAATTGTATTTTTTATATATGACATAGTCATGTATATATAAGTCATTAAAAAGTAATTAATGTGTTGAATATTTTATTTTTAATCAAATTAATACTTAATATAATAATCTGAAGTAAATATTTTACAAATTAAAGATATTAGATTTAATTTATTGAATAAAATATGTAAAATATTTTAATTTGTGGATGAATACTTTTATCGAAGACTCATGTTAATTTCTTTTTAAATTATTGTATATTTTATAATTTAGTTATATATTGATGAAAATGTTTAGAAAAAATGTGAAATTTAATTGTAAAAAATAGTTTAAATGAAACATATATATTTTGTAATATTTATTAATAATTAATAAAATTAATTTTTGATAACATATGTAATCTAGTTTAAAAAACAACCCAAAAATTACTATATCTTAAAAGAACGAAAGAAATTTATAATAATAAAATTGTTTTGTTTAATAAAAAAATAACACAATTAAATTTGTAATTCTATAATTTAATTTTGGAATTGATAAATATCACTGTATTTATTATAATTGTAATACCTAGAAAATAGTTATAGAATGAAAATCAACCTATAATTTAGCTTTATAGATAAGATAACACAGAAATATTTTTTTAACTTGTTTAAGTAAATAAAAATTAGTTAATTAGTTTTTTTTTCTACAACAACCACCAATTATCTTTAAAAAGATATTCTGTTTATAAAAACTATCAAGTCTCTCTTTTTAAGAAGATATTCAGTTTCATTCTTATGAAAACCACCACTCTCTATAACAATTTCTCTTTTAAGTTTTTTACCTTCTCTCTAGATTTTTGATCTCATATGTTATCAGATTGACAATCAAATGACACCCCTGGATTCCTAGCATTGTGTAGATCAAGAGTGTCCGATCAGATTCTTGAACAAAATTAGGTTGTCCGTGATTTTAGGGTTTTTGAGTATCTATACTCTATAAAAGTAAGTGAAGCTAGTTTGATTGTGTTTTCATAAATATTGTAATTATTTGTTGATTAATGAATTGCATGAATTTAAATTGAATGAATGATTATGTATTATATGATGTAGTATCAATGTTTGTGAATGATGTGGTGTGTGATCGAAACATACTGTGTTGAGATCGTATCCTAACTCTATTAGTCATTGGGATGACTAGGTAGTGAGAGTCGAAAGAGGTTCATATCCCGACTCTAAAATCATAGATGAATATGCCTAGGTGGTGGGAGTCGAAGGAGGTTCATATGACTATGCCACGGTGTGAAAAAGAACTGTCGAACGAGATCATATGGATTAATAAATTCACATGACTGTGCTATGGTGTGAAAAAGGACCAGTTAGACCATATCATGTGGTTAAAGGGTTCGTATGACCGTGCCACGGTATGAAAAATAACCGGTCAGACCGGATCATATGGATTAAGTTTATATGATTGTGTTACGGTGTGAAAAAGAACCGGTTAGACCAGATCATATGGATTGAAATGTGTATATGACTGCGCTACGGTGTGAAAAAGAACTAACTATGAGTGTGATGTATTAGTGATAATGTAATGTATGAGATGAGTTACAAAAGTTTAATTTGTTGTTTGGTTGAGATAGAAATCCAATTTATGAATATATATATATATATATATATATATAATTTTTTAAAACACTCTAGCTTACCCTTATTTTTGTGTGGTGTTTGTTTTATTTTTAAATGTGTGATGATCGTGTATTATACTTAAGCAGAGTTTGACAGGTGGTGTGAGTCCTTAGTGAATTGATGGAAAAACTTTATTTTATTTTATTTGTAATTTTTACGAAGATTTTTTTTATTAGATCTTATATGGAAAAATATATTTTGAAATACATTATGAATATATGGATTTTTATATTCATATTTATTATATAATTACTATTCAATAAAGTTTCTATTATATGAAAAATATGAAATGTTATAGTTTTTTTATCAATGCTATAATATACATATACACATATATTAGATACAAAAATGTGTTAAATACCTATATTTCATTGAACTTTCTATCACATAAATTATTTTAATTATTTATTAATAAAAATTAAATATATATTTCATCATACTTAATAATAGGTTTAAGATTTATTATTGTTTTTATTTTGTTGCGTTTAAGCGCTCGTAGTGTTGTGCAAAATTATATTATTTAAGAAGCAATGTCTTCCAAATTTTCCTATGTATATTATTAATAACAATTTACTCAATAGACTTGATATTGTGTAAAATATGATGTTATTTAATATCTTATATTTCAACTACAGAAAGTGAAATTTTGATATCTAAAATTGATATTATTTGATATATATATATATATATATATATATATATTTCCGCAGAATGTGAAATGTTGTTATCTACGTTATTAATATAAAAATTTTAAAACATTACCTGCACAAATTAAACGGTATGTTTTTCTAATGTAGTCTGTAATAAATTTATCAATTCAATTTAATATTATTTTAACAACTGAAAAATTTATTTTATTTTTATCAGTTAAAATTTACGTAAAAAAGTATTTTCTTTTTGTCAAAACCCGGGTGCAGAAACCAGTAGCGGTACCATTTAACGTCAGAAAGAACCCTGCGGCTGGGGCTGCGACTGCGACTGCGACTGCGACTGTGACCGCAACTGTAACATGCAAATGAAGTTTGTGGTGAAGAACGCATGTCGCAGCGGGGGTCGGGTTGGAGCACTAGAGATGGGAAGCTGCCCAAAACCCATAGAGACCCCCGCTCTTCTCCTATCCACTCGTAAAGGGCTTCCACATTTTATCGCCCCTGACCTACTCACTTCTCTCCCTTTTCCCGATTCCCATCTCCTTCAAATTTCTCCACTCCACTTGTAAGTAGTAACGGCGTCCAATTTTCATTATCTAATTCATGTCATTCTGATTCTCTTCTCGTCCATTTTTCTAGTTTGGAAGGTCTTGCTTCAACCACAATATCAAAAATAGGAGGCCTTCACCAGACGCTTGGTTTGCACCAATATGGAATTGCGGCAGTAGCCAGAGATTCCATCCAATGCCTTCCTGAGTCTAAGGGAGCTACTAAACTCGGAGCATCTTTTGAGACTCCTTGTGGTCGTCTGTTGGTAAATTTAGTGTCAATTGCTGCCTGCCTTGCCTTATACTGATCTATACACTCTGCTGTAGTTTTTCATTTTAAATAAGGATGAATCTGATGTATCTTCTAATCTTACATTGACATGCCCAGATTAAGCCCAAAGATTATGTTGAAATGATTTCATGCATGAGGCCAAATATATGGGCCACTTTGGCTGATGAGGTACCTGCTTGGGTGTCTGATAAAAGGAACAAAACCTCAGTAGACAGAACTGTCCAATGGCTTGACGATTGCCTTGCATTAAATCCGGTAAAGGACAATTTGTGTTTTCTTCTTTTACTCTACTTGTGATATGAATTGCGTCCTGAAGTTCATGAATTACCAGAAATTTAATAAATATAATGAATGTGGTTTCAATAATTTTTTGTCATAATTTGAGTCTATTAGTTGGAAAGACGAATTAAGTAACAATGAATGATGAATGTGAAAACATTGTCATCACATGCTTCACAGGTTTCTTTCTACTCGTCATTAACAACATATAATGGTATCTAGAAAGACCCTAGAACTTTTATCATGAAATGATCTTTGCTTTTAATTTGAATATAATGTGAATTTTTGGTTTCTTTTAATTTGTCCTTACTTTTTATGCAAACACTACAAAAAGCATTTTTGTCACTTCTCACTTCACTCTTCGGCCGCTGATCCTGTAAAAGTTCTGAACTCCAACATTTGAATACTTTGTTTCACTTTCCCTTAATATTCAGTAATTTCCTTTAGCCTTCAAAATGTAACATATTCTAGCCATTGACATTTACATATGCGAAGAGTGTTCCTTAGACTAAGATTTCCAATGCCTTCTTGGAGAAAAGAATTTGAATATCATAATTATGGCAAAAGATGTGAAAACCTGAGGCATGTATAGAGCATTTGTAACCACAAAATATAATAAAAATAAAAGTTATAGACAAATCATAATTCTAATTCTAGCTCTTATTTTTATTAGATATAAAATCTTAAATTATAACAATAATCTTAAAGAATGGACTTTATATCCAACTCAACCTCACAAAATTTACGTATAAGGTAAAGTTTGTTAATCGAAGCTGTCCGGTCAAATAATTACAGTTAAATATAGTACTAGGAAGTGACTCCTAAGTAGTCTCCCAAGACCTCAACTACCTCTGAGGTTATTTGACTTAAACAATTACTTAAAGAATTGTAATTTGGAAAGGTGACTCAAATGACACTCATGTGATAATTAAAAAACACTTCGTATTAGTTCAAATCCCATCTTTCATAAAAGGACCAAATATATCAAGATTGCTTGTCATTTCATTCGAGAAAGGATTGTATCTAGAGATATCAAGACTGAATTTGTTAATTTAAATGATCATTAGCATATATTTTCACTAAATCTTTATGGGGGACCTTGAATTGATTATATTTGTAACAAGTTTGGTACATAAGATCTATATGTACCATCTTGAGGGAGAGTGTTGAATGTAACGGGCTTAGCACATATTTTTGTTAGTTTATTGTGTTATTTTGTTTTTCCCTAAACAACTCTATGTGCGTGTATTTTACATAATAGAGACTAATTCTATATTTATTTTTTAATTTTTAATAACTTTAATAGTTGCTTCTTACATCCCATTTATGCTTTAGCTAGCATATCTGTTTACAGAGGGTCTTTCTAAAGAACAATTTCATGATCTCACATCCAAGTTGGGAATGATAGATATCTATTTACCATCTTGTGGGGAGTGTTGGATTATGAAAAAATATTTTTTTTTAATTACAAGGAGATATTGTAATCATTACAAGTGTGGTACTATATGATACTAGAAATCATTGTAATGATTATGCTAGTGGATGGAATTCTCTCTCTATATATAACTCTTGTACATATTTGTATTGAATCAATTCAATCAAGATCTTTTCCTTTCGTATGGTTAACTCTTATCAAGTCTATGAATCATCATCTCATTTTGTAATCAATAAAATTAACTAGTTTAATTATATTAATGTCTGAAAATTAGGCAGTTGGGTCAGTCTTTGGTGCTATTGTTGGAGGCCCAAATTTGGATGCAAGAAAGCGATGTGCAGTGGAGGTGGCCAAGCGAAATGTATCAGGTTTTTTTTTTGTTTTTTTTTTATCTATAGTTGTTTTATACATTGGTGTTAATGTGTTTACACTTCTTTTTGTGTTAAAATCTCTAAAAGTATGCTGAAGATGGTGTCAAAATCTCTAGAAATATGCTGAAGATAATATTCCCCCTCACAGGATACTTCCTTGTACAGATTTTATTCCATAATTAGGAGAATATGGTGGCTGAATATTTTGTTTTTATTGTACAGAATCAATGATGCTGAATTATAGGATAGATTGAGCCTATTATATTCCAGTAAATTAGGATTTCCCATAATTAGATTCTTTGTATTCTATTAAAGAGCAATTGCTCTTTTGTGAAAATCATCAAAATCATTTTTTCTGACATATCAAAGCTCCAAAAAATCCTTGGGAGCCTGTGTAATCATCTGCGCAACCTGCATTGTTGCAAATCCCTCTTTCTTCCGCTGTATTCCCTCTAGGCTTGCATTGCCATACTTCAAACCACCAAGATGTCTGATCCAAAGAAAACCCTTAACCAATAAGACAATTTGGGTAATTTCAAACTGCAATACATCCAACCTAGCATGTGATTCAATGTGAAAACCTACCTAAAATGGTCTCATTTTGTCCAAACCTTTCCCAAACGGAAGGTCAAATAAAGTCATCTTCATTAACAATGTTCCTATTTTTCAAATCCCAATTTTGCAGCATGGGACGAGCTAGATGAGGTTGCAATGTCATTGTTGTGCAATGCCATGAAACTGAAAGTTAGTGATCCTTACATGTTTATGAAGATAGCTATTGAGATATGGGATGGCTATAGATCTATTCTAAGGTTGGTGATGCTATGATAGAGGATGAATATGCATAGGAAGCTTTCATAAGTTTCAATTTTGTGCAAGATTACAACCTTGAGAATGAATCTCATATTTGTTTAAAACGTGAAATAAGTCATGGATGAGCTTTAATTCATAGATTCAAACAAGACAAGAACATAACATGAAACTAAAAACAATATAAGAATAAGATTGGAAATAATGAGGTGAATAGAACATATTAAGAACAAGTAATGTCTGAGAATATAACCAAAGAGATAGAAAATACGTAGGTGAAAAATGGAGAACACTGTTGGGTATCCAAGTGTGAGTTTAAGTCTCACATTAGGTAGAAATGAGTAAGTTGAGCAATATATAAGAAAGAAAACCCATAAACCTAATGCCTTAAGGTTTTGGGTTGAAGTGGTGTCATTCCCTTATGTGGTTTGACTCATTTTTCATTCTTATGAGATCTCGCCGGCTATGCCCTCTCAGATTCTCCCAACAAGTGGTATCATACAGAGCCGAAGGTTTATGACAGTGACCGGCTCATACGAGTGCTCGCTCGATGGGGAGTGTAGAAGAGGGACTCTTACTTGAAGGGGAGATTGTTGGGTATTCAAGATAAGTGAGGTGGAGGATTACCACTTGAATTTCAAAATAAAACTCAAAAGATAGAGGATCACTCTTTCAAGAGACAATACTTTAGAAAATATTTGTCAAAATTGAAATGAAATGAGAGGAAAAATTCAAATTTCAAATGGATGGTCTAGAAAGATCTAGCTTAGACGTCAAGCATGAGCTTTCATGTGCCTTGCTTGCTTCATCTTTTGCTTGTGTAACTTGCTCTCCAAGGCACCAAAAGAGCACATGCTTTCCTTGTCTTCTTTGATCCATTGTTGAGAATGGTAAGCTAATTTTGGGCTTTGATTGATTCCTTAATAGAAACCCCAATCTACAATTCCAAATTTAAAGAAATTAAACTAAAAGAAATTAAACAAGATCCTAAACCCTAAACAACGGAAAACCTAATTTTTAGCAACATCGATACCATACTTGGTAAGATGATCAACATAACCTTGACTCTTAAGCCATAATTTAATATTTGAGGCCTAAGTATCATAATTAGTTCCGTCCAATTTATCAATAGAGAGATGAACATTGACATAATTAGTATATAATTAGTATAGATGGACGAATTAGTAGCGGAAGAAGCCATAGATGAAATGAGAAATAAACCACCTTGGAGGAGAGAGAAAAACCCTAAAAATCAAGTGAACTCCCATTAAGATGACGAAGGCAGAACCCAAACGTGGACAACATTGGGATTCCGAGGATGGTAATTGTCGTCAGAATCAGCGTCAGACCTGTCGACACATGCAGCATAAAGTGACAACGGTGGCACAACAACATGAGGGCATGTCGAAGCTCCGATCACTACAATTTCAGTGGCACGATGATCGTCTGGCCGAGACGAGTCAGATGGTGATATCATTGGTCCAATCGGCAACAGAGGCGACATGGTGGGGCAACAACATCGGAGCAGTGTAGGGGAGGAGTAGAGATAACAGTTGGAAAACACCGGTGAACGGTGGGTTTGCTGAAAAAAAATTAACCCTAACCCTAAGTTCTAGATACCATAAAATAAAGAAAATAAATAAATATAAGATTAATGTCTCTAGTGTAAAAGACACACATAGGGCTATTTATTTATAGGTAGTAAGAGTAATAGAATAACACAAAATATGGGCTAAGACCGTTACATTCAATAGTCTAGAATAATTCACAAAATATATAGTTTTGAAAGTTGCCCAAAATTGCAGCTTGAATTTCAATCATGCCTACTGTTGCAATGCAATGAAGTAAAACAGAAATTTCAACACCGTTTTATTTCACCTTTTTTATAAGAAAACACTACTGTTTCAATCTTCTATTCTAGCTTGTGAATGTCAATGGTCAAAGCCTGGGATGTTGGAGAGTGTATGAGGCACTTCATGGCGATGTCTTGGGATGTTGCTTGATGTACTAATGCACAATTGTAAAAGATAAATCATTATTTAAAACAATTTTAAAATTCTTTCTCCACACTCAATGCAAACATATAGTAATTTCATGGCACAATGGTCACAATTTGCATGATTTAAGCCACAATATAAAATATTTAACTTTTTGTATATTTTCTTTTTATGCTATGTGATTTATTAGATCTTCAAATGAATGTATTGTTTTGATACATATGATTCATGAATTGTAATGACTGATGCAGGTTATTGGATTGGAGGATTTGGTCTAGGAGAGGGCATTGAAGAACGGCCTGCTCTTCTAAGTGCTGTTATAGTAAGTCCAACTGTAGTAATAGTTTAGTTACTTCAGTAAGTTGTTATTGTAATTGGATTTTCTTTAGGAAACATAAATACTATTCTATAAGTACTATTTATACTCTTCTCTAATTATAATTAGGGTTTCACCTTGTAATATATGAGTTAAAGGTTTGTCTTAAAGGATTTTGCATTTTACTATATGAAACTTCAATTATAATTGAAGAACAACACTTACAGACTTGTGTATTATTTAATAAGTAAAAATACTTTAATTAATCTTGACAAGTATGTGTATTACAATGAATACTATTGTAACGTGATTTTCATATTACTTTTTGTATCTGTTTGTGGATATTCCACAAATATTACTATTTATGCTTCTAAGAAAAATCCGTGTCTAGTTATTCTCCCTTTTTTATCCTAATATAAACAATATATCTGTATTGTAGTATATGAGTAAGGTGGATACCTCTTGTGGCTCTCTGTTATTACCAAGTCTTACTACAGTACAGAGTAATGTGAAGGCTGAGATGTGTTCTACTTTCTTCTGTCAAGCATAATGATTTTTACTTATTCAAAATTTTATTCAAAATGCACATTTTGTTAATGATAAAGTACTCCCTCTATTTGAAACGTGTCTTTCCTTAATTGCAGTTACTATATCCCGCCTTAGTTGCAGTCATAAGTTCTTAAAGGGTTCATTTTTAGAAATTGTAGTTGTGGGCTGTACATTTCCATTTCATTTTTACTACATACACATTATTGGATGCTTCTATTGTTAATATGATACAATTTTCCTTTGATCGAGAAATCTCCTAGAGGAAATTAGAAAATAGAGAAATAATAATAGATGAATGAGTCACATAATCAACAGATACAAATTCATTCATGTCAATAAATAGCTTAAGCTTTTGGGAGAGTTGGTTGTTGGTGAAAGTTATATCCTTTGATATCATAATGTGACCTTGTTCCCAGGATGTCTTGCCAGATGAAAAGCCACGCATGATCAGTGGGCTTGGGCTCCCAGGTACACCTAGTTTAATATCTCTGTTATCCTCCTGCTTTGCTCAATGCATGTGTTTACTTCTGTTTCTTGATATTTGGTTATCTTTTCCTTTTCTCTTCTACCTTTTCTTTTCTCTTATTGTAATGAATAGAGTTCATGGACCTCAATCATTTTACTTAATTGGCTGATGTTATGTTGAGAACTGCTACATAATCTTGAACAAATAGTCATTAAGATAGTTAAATTGTAAATGTTGATCCTTTTCACTAGGTGTGGAGTTGATAAAAACTCATCTTGATTGTTCTATTATTCACACTTGTGCTCAGCTAATCTATAGAACTTGTGCATCTTAAAATGGACTATTTCTAGAAATACAAATTTATTGTGCTTAAAACTGATCTCAACTTTACAGAGGAGATCTTGGAAGGAATTGACGCTGGGATTGATCTTTTTGATTCAACGTGAGTAGCTAATTCCATTTTCATTTGCTCAATATCCCTAATTTCATGATCTATTGTGTTATGGAATTTGAATGGTTTCTGTGATGGTTCATAGGTACATATATTCCCTCACACTTGGAGGATTTGCACTAACGTTTTCACTAAACAAGGGTGGAGATCAATATGATTTTCAGAAATGCCAGATTGAAAGGGACCTGACTAAAATCAATTTGAGAGCAAAAGTTTACAGGTACGGGATCATTTTAACTGCTTTCTGATTTTGATGCTATCAATGAGCCCGACTTTATGAAACTTGAATGTAAATGGATGCTATTTAGTTATAGTTTTTAATTAATCTAGTTCTCATTCCCTGTTTTAGCTGAGGTGAAAGAAATAAGTGTGATAGAAATAATAGAAATAAGTTGGTAAAGTGGAAATAGATGAGGATTGAAGGTGTTTAGTTGAAGAGATATAGAAGAAATGAATAGAAATAGGTAAGAAATAGCCCATCCTTTTCCCCTTCAATGAACCAAACGGAGGCCGGGGTTATTGAAAAGATTAGTGACAAAACAAGTCAGGAGAGATTAGACCACTCTGGTACCATGTTAAGAAAAGAGAAACCAAAAAGAAATATAATGAATTACACGAGTATTTTTATTTATAATGAAAAACGGATACAATAATAAGGAACAAAATCAATATCCAATAATGGGAAATATTTGGTAAGATATTTCTCTATCAAATCATATTATATTTTCCTATTTTTGGTACGCTGCTTTGTGTAAATTAATTCTGTTCACTCCTTTCATTCAGTGTAGTTGCGTTATAATATTACTGAATTGCTTGAGTAAAAAAGCACTCAACAGTCCATATGTTTATATTAGTTCATGAGTTAATAGATTTATGATTAGTAAAGGGAAATAAGTACAATTTCCCAACATTTATATGGATTTGAACAATCATGTAACCTAAACTTTAAAAGGCTAATTATTATACCTATACCTATTCTCAGTTCTCAAACTGGAACATACAAGTCAAATGCTCCAAGCTTGGAACAATAAGGTTTTTGGTAAAAAAGAATTATTGATAATTTGTAATAAAATAGCCTCTTACTATAAAATAATTTCTGAAACTCATAAATCCCTGTATCCTCAAAAAATCATTTTTTAGAAACTTAATTGAATTCTGGCCAACTTAGACAAAGAGGTCGGCTTTTTTACAAATAATACTAATTGCTGCCCTGTTTGTATTGGATACTATCAGACCAAGTTTGGGGAGACCCTTTAATTACCATAAAGAAGTTTGTTAAGCCGGCAAATCATGGCTTCGCTGCAAATCATACTGAACAGCTCTGATCATTGGAATTATGGGACTTAGAGGGTAAAGAGAGGAAAGGAGAATAAAGACAGAATATAATTGATATTGAATCCTAAGAAAGAGATGATTTCTAAGATACTTTAAATGTTCCAACCTATTGTATTGATATTATGAGATATTCCAGCAAAGAACATATTGATTAAAAATGAAATAAACTTAATATCACCTTGTTTACTCATCTTTCTGCTTGTGTTTTCATGCAGGAAAGATATGTCCCCCATTTTAGGAAACTGCACCTGCTATACATGCCAGAATCATACTAAAGCATACATCAATCACTTATTTAATGTTCATGAAATGCTGGCACAGACTCTGCTAGAAATGTATGAATTTCTCTGCTTCAAATTATAGTATCAAACATAATATTATTACAAATAATTAATAATTTGAACATGCAAGCATTAATGTATACTGAATTTTGCAGCCATAATACACACCACTACCTGATGTTCTTTCGTGTAATAAGAGAAACAATAAAGGATGGAAGATTTAAGAAATTTCGACTGACATTTATTGAGAGCAGGCGTGTGCATCAGGAAACGGAAGCTGTATGTGCTTGAGATCCCATAAGTTTAGGTGTATCTGTCTGGATTTTAGCTTAGATTTGATATACCTATGAAACATGAACTAAATATTATATACGAAAGGACATCAATTTTTGTAGTGTAAACTGGTTTGTTTGGCTGTCATTAGATAGAATTTATTTATTTGATAGCAGAATGTTTGTCTTTGTTTATTACTTTTGTAATTAATGATGCTCACATCATTCTTCTTACAGAGAAAAAGTACCGTATGACCTATATATGATGTAGTTACGATAGTGCATGTAAATCAACTTGATACGTGTCTCCTGCTTCACAGAAGATAGACATGTCATCTATTGGACTGTGAGTCTGCTTAAAAACGTTTATCCCGGAAAAGTAAAACTATCTTTTTGTTGAGAAGGTTGGCCATACATTATAATCTTGGTGTTCCTTGAATTAACCTCGAAAGTGTTGCTGAATGGGGGTAATAAGGCTTTTGATTCAAGAGAAAACTAGAGCGTAATAGACTTTAGGCAATTCCTTTCTGTTCTCCTATATTTTCTTCTTGCACATGTTGTCACAATGTAGTGATGAAAATAACCTTTAAAATTTATTATAATTTATGGAAAATGTTTTGCGAAATGTATTAAACAACTTTTAGATTATGCGTTCTTGAAGTGTTCTGGAAAAAATATATTTTAGAATGAGGATTCCAAATATCATCCTAATGGATCATCCGCTCTGTGTTGTTGTATCTTTCGTTTTTTACTTCAATCTTTTTATATAACACTTGAAAAACTTCATAAACTAAGTTTTGATTCTACAACATCTTTTGTTAGCTTTCAGAGCATATCTTCATATTTAACTTTATTTAAACTTATCACATTTTTTCTTTCCTTTATCTTTTATCTACTTTATATATATATATATATATATATATATATATTACTTTTTATTCAGTTATTTCAATTTTTTTAAATGTTAATAACATCAATTTATCCTCTTCATGTTTTAAATGTTAATAAGTATTTATATTAGTCATTTGGTTGTAACGCAAAAATGTCTTCATTCTTCTTTTTATTTTTGTTTTGTTGGAATTACTTTTACACAAGAATGCAAATTTATTACCTTGTAAAGCAAACCACTAGAGATAACTGAAAAAAGGAAGTGGCGTGTAGGTGTCTCAATTTTTCTATTTTTATTAACTTTTCATGGGCCACATCTACTTTGAAGCTATAATGATGAGTTGTTATCGTGATTTGAATACATGATGGATATATATTAGAAAACGGGTGGCAGAGTGAGTGAGATGTGTTTGTGAAATGGCGAGCTTAAGCTCCCTGTGTGTTCCGTGGGCAATTCATGTCCATGGCGGTCGAAGTTCAGAACTCCGCAAAGCCATCTCGGCGCTTGACCTGACGCTACAGTCGGAGAAGGTTGGTAGCCGTGAGAAACTTATCAACTCCTCCCTTCTCCTGAAAGCCTGCATCAGGTCTGGTAACTTGGAGCTTGGTAAACTCCTTCACCACAAGTTGATTCACTCTCGACTGCCCCTCGACTCTGTTCTTCTCAACTCACTAATTAGCCTCTACTCTAAATGTGGGGACTGGCAAAACGCGCTTTTAATATTCCAAGGCATGGCCGATAAGAGAGACTTGGTCTCTTGGAGTGCCCTCATCTCCTGTTTTTCAAATAACAACATGGACTCCCAAGCCCTTCTTACCTTTCTTCACATGCTCCAATCCGGGATTTATCCCAACGAATATTGCTTTACGGCCTCAATTCGATCTTCTTCTAATGCTCCATATTTTTCTATCGGCCTTGTTATCTTTGCCTTTGTATTGAAGACCGGTTACTTTGATTCTCATGTCTGTGTTGGTTGTGCCTTAATAGATATGTTTGCCAAAGGCAGTGGTGATATCCACTCTGCACGCATGGTGTTTGACAAAATGCGAGACAAAAATCTAGTTACTTGGACTCTGATGATTACTAGATTTTCTCAACTTGGTTTTCTGAGCGATGCTGTTGATTTATTCTGCAGTATGTTAGTAAGTGGGCACACACCTGATAGCTTTACTCTAACTAGTCTCTTATCGGCCAGCGTGGACTTGGAGTTCTTCTCACTTGGGAAACAATTGCATTCTTGGGTTATCCGGTCTGGACTGGCTTCAGATGTCTGTGTGGGTTGTACTCTGGTGGACATGTATGCAAAATGTGCAGCAGATGGATCGCTAGAAAATTCTAGGAAAGTATTTAATAGCATGCCACTTCATAATGTTATGTCTTGGACTGCTCTCATCTCTGGATATGTACAGGGCAGAAAAGAACAGGAAGCCATGAAATTGTTTTGTAACATGCTTCATGGTCATGTTGCACCAAATTGCTTCACATTCTCCAGCGTCCTCAAGGCTTGTGCAAATCTTCCTGATTTTAGCTTCGGCAAACAACTTCATGGCCAGACAATTAAACTAGGCCTTTCCGCGATTAATTGTGTGGGGAATTCTCTTATTAACATGTATGCAAGGTCTGGAAGAACCGATTGTGCTCGAAAAGCTTTCGATATCTTATTTGAAAATAATTTAATTTCGCACAGTGCAGCTAGTGATGCAAATGCAAAAGAATTGGATTCTGAAGAATCTTTTGACCGTGATATTGAGCGCACTGCTATTGGAGCTAGTTCTTTTACATATGCATGCCTTTTAAGCGGCGCAGCTTGTTTAGGTACAATCAGTAAGGGTGAACAAATTCATGCCCTCATAGTGAAGTCAGGATTTGGAACCGATTTATGCATTAATAATGCTTTAATCTCTATGTATTCCAAGTGCGGAAACAAAGAAGCTGCTCTGCAGGTCTTTGATGACATGGAGCATCGCAATGTAATAACTTGGACCTCTATCATAAGTGCTTTGGCAAAACATGGATTTGCTACAAAAGCTTTAGAATTGTTCTATGAAATGCTTGAAATAGGTGCAAAGCCCAATGAGGTCACTTATATTGCGGTTTTATCAGCATGTAGTCACGTTGGTTTGATTGATGAGGCATGGAAACACTTCAATTCTATGCATCATAATCATGGTATCAGTCCAAGGATGGAACATTATGCATGTATGGTTGATTTGCTTGGTCGATCTGGATTGCTTTTAGAAGCCATTGAATTAATTAGTTCAATGCCTTTTGATGCTGATGCATTGGTATGGCGTACATTTCTTGGTTCTTGTCGGGTTCATCGTAACACCAAGCTTGGGGAGCATGCTGCAAAAATGATTCTTGAGCGGGAACCTCATGATCCAGCTACCTATATATTATTGTCAAACTTATATGCGTCAGAAGGGAGGTGGGATGATGTAGCAGCCATAAGAAAATGCATGAAACAGAAAAAATTGATAAAAGAAACAGGTTATAGCTGGGTTGAAGTGGACAACCAGATGCACAAATTCCACGTAGGGGATACTTCACACCTCCAGGCTAAAAGTATATATGATGAACTTGATGAATTGGCTTTAAAAATAAAGAAATTGGGTTATGTCCCAAATACAGATTTTGTTCTTCACGATGTGGAGGATGAACAGAAGGATCACTATTTGTTTCAGCACAGTGAAAAAATTGCAGTGGCATTTGCTCTTATAAGTACCTCGAAACCAAAACCTATTAGAGTATTTAAAAATCTCCGAGTGTGTGGGGACTGCCATACGGCAATGAAGTATATATCAATAGTTACTGGAAGAGAGATAGTGGTCAGAGATGCATACCGGTTTCATCATATGAAGGATGGGAAATGCTCTTGCAATGATTATTGGTAAATGATTCCATATGCATTCAATTGTGGTTAGACTTGGAAATTTGAAGGTTTATTTAATGCCCTGTGTTCAAGGAAACTTGGACTCACTATCAAATTGCTAATGGCTTACAGGCATATGTCATCCCTCCCCTCCCACATTATTTAATCTAAAGGCCGTTATGGATATGATTCAAGGCAAAACCGTAAACGCATATTGATGACTACTTACAGTACTTTTGTGTTCTACCAACTTTGAACCTCTTCCTTCTTTTTTCTTTTTTTAAGCAAAGAAGATATGAAAATGCATTATCACATAACTTGCAATCCCAGCTAGATTCACAACCTACTTTGTGTTAATACTTTTTGCAGCCCAAATACCATAAAAAATAAAAACATAAAAGAGAATGAGGGACTCTACCAAAATTCACTCAAGACATAAACTTTTAATTAGGTAGATTCCATTTATTCTTGTAAAGATCGAACGCAATAAAATCTGGAATAAGATCTCATCACATACTACATCTAGTCTAAGCATGTAGAACATATTTTGTCACCAATTTTGAAAATACCAAGGAACATGTGATGAATGGAGGAAGCTTGAAGCACCAATATAGTACAATCCATGGAATATATCATCTTTTCTCGACTACAATTTCAATAGTTCGTATAACACTAAGAAGTTATGCATAAATAGTTGTTTGTACACCAAGGTAGTGAGTGAAACAACTAACATAGACAAGACAACAACTCTATACTGAAATAAGCCTCCACAAGTAGCAGGACTTGGAGATTCATGAATATTCCCATCACTACTACACTTCATCCAAAAACAAGGTGGACATAGCAAGAAAACAAGTATGATAGAAGAAGTAAGACTCGGTTTAATAAAGGTGTCAAATGCCTTAAGAATGCTGAACTCTGTGATGCTAGATTTCATAGAATAAGAGTATAGATTACCGACCATGTTTGGGATAAAAAAAAAAGAACTTCGAAATAAATAGATAGAATTTCGGTTATACCAAATGCCATTAATGACATAGAAGATAACAACTTAAATTCTAAGAACCTTCATCAATAATTGTAGTTGAGGATATAATTCATTATATATAATAAAGGGTAACATAATCAATTAATTATACGATGAGACATTATCGATTATCATGCATAATCAATTCTAAAGTTATAATTTATTATATCTATCATGTCAAACAATAAAATTTCAATTTTAGTGTTTAGAGTTGAATAAATAAAGTCTTATCGATTTCGTACTTATTTTGTATTTGTAGTTGTAAGTAGTCATGCATATTGAAAAAAAAAATTGTACAACACCATCTATTACTATTTTTAGGATTTCTTTCTAACTTTGACATGAAGTTAATCCAGTTTAGTTTTACTATTATTATGTTATTAAAAATATCTTATTATGACTACATCAATATTTATAATTTGACGTAAATATATATTAATTATTTTCACTAAACTAATTTTAAAAATTAAGTTCTAATATTATTTTAATAAAAAAATCTACTATTCTTTTTCAAATCATTATATATATATATATATATATATATATATATATATATATATATATATATATATATATATATATAT
>Ga0099825_1002372_pt1 | contig 24990 bp, 17 predicted proteins | sample SiratroredBW_FD_76838 | JGI IMG/M metagenome (GOLD analysis project Ga0099825, IMG submission 76838) | Root nodule microbial communities of legume samples collected from California, USA - Siratro red BW | ecosystem: Host-associated > Plants > Roots > Nodule | place: USA: California | collected... | reverse complement strand
CTAATTTGCTAAGTTGTGGTAAGATTTTGACAATATTTTGACACTTTGCACTTGATCACACCTCTTGTCTTCTTCTTCTTCTTCTTCTTCTTCTTCTTCTTCAAAAGATAGCTTTATATAGAGATTGGAAGAAGGAGTGTTGCAAATATAATTTTTATCTTTGTGAGCTTTTGAACTTCAATAGCTTTATCGTCATCGTTTGTCGATAATGAATGTAGAGGTACACTAGATATGCTCCATGGAACATTAATTATCATTCTCCTCTTTAAGAAATATCCTGATAGCTAGCGGTACTTATCACTGGTAGGTCAGATGAGCTTTTACACAAAACAAAGTAAAAGCAGAGATCGTAGAAGGCAAATAGTTGGGTTAGAGTTGACGTAAATTTGTGTTAGGATTTTGTTAAGACAAACTTGACTTAGCTTGTATCTTAAGAAATCTTGATGTAGGTTTGTGCTTTGAGGAAATCACCTTGGTAGATAGAAGATGAAGACATTCCTTGCAATACAATAATAAGTTTAAAGAATATTTTCATTAGGTATAATGTAAACTTAAAGTTTGTGTGTTTTTATCATTTGATGAATGTTTCACTTTTCAAATGAAGTAAAAGCTGCAAGGTACCATATTATCTAAATGAAACACTTATATCTTACATGATTTGCTCGCTTTCATACTTCAATGTATTTAAGACGATTCTTCATGTTTCTTACTTTGTTGTGAAAAGCACTTAATAAAAATTGTAAGCCTATTGAACTTTTGCTTTAACATTTGAGATATGGATGTATCTAATTGGGTCATATTTGAAGATTTTGAAAGAATCCGTGAAGAATCAACATCGTCCAAAAACATCTATTGGGAAAAAGACGTTGTAGAAGAAGCCATTGAATTTGTTTTAAAGTGAATTTAAAAAGAATATCCTATAGGAATTCCTACCGAATATTGACACTCTGAACAATCGACAAGTAAGTGCTCACAAGGTATATATATCATAACTAAATATTGGTAATAAGTTCTTTAGGCACATTCGTATGTAGTAAGTAACCTAGACAAAATAATACCCTACTTATCTACATACAGAGGCATTGTGAAAGAGAAGAATCTAGAACAATCCAAGAAGTGGTTATTCATGTAGCATAACAAAACTTTCATGACATAGTTTAAACAACAAATCATGAATTACTTTATAACATCTGAAATAATATCATGGCTTGCAAATGGACTCAAGTTTGATATCTTAGGTTTTTCTAGATAAAAAATCTATAGTTGTTAGTCCCAGATGACAAAAGTATAGTACAAAGTAGTGTGGTTACTCTGAAGGTTGAGTAAATGTAGTTCTTTACTTCAAAATATCAAAACCCAATTGTTGGATGAATGTCATACTATGGTGTTATTGAAGAGATATAGAAGATTGGTAATACCAAGATTTTTTTACTTGTTTTCAAATGAAAGTGGGTTGAAAATATAAGAGTAGTATGAAAATTGATTAATCAAGAATGACATTGGTTGACTTTTGGAAAATAAGATATCATGACAAATCTTTTACAATGGTACATCAGACTTCACAAGTGTTTTATGTCAAAGACCCTACATGAGAAAAATAATTTGTTATTTTCATGTGAGAAAATAATATTTACTTATGATGATCAATAGTCTAATCTTGACTTTTGTGACACTAAATCGTTTACAACACTATCGCTTGTTGGAAATCTCACAAATTTAGTATTTGGTGAAGAAGACCTTATGTTAGTCTAGTGTATGTGTATGGTTGGAAGTTGACGAGTTCATGTGCAAAGATCAAGAAACAATCAAGAAATCATAACAAAGTTAATTGAAACTTTTTTTGAAAAACATATTTTAAAAAATTATATTTTATTAAAATAAATTGGTTTAACAATATGTTAAATCGATTTATTCGTACCTAATAACAATTTATTTTTAATAGACTTTTCAGTTTGTTTTAAAACGAAATTGTATCTATTTTAAATAAGTCAGTTTTGTGTAGATTTTAATAGCGTGTGAAAAAGAATACAGAGCAAAATACAAGATCCAAAAAGATTTGTGTTTGAATATACGTGTGTGAATTTCATTTTTCAAGAATGAAGAATTGAAAAACAATGTATCTTTAATTTAGAAGGATTTTTAAGAGTTGATGCTATTGGTTTTCTGAAGAGCTATGCATTATTCACATCATTTGCAAAAAGATGGAATTTTACTTTTGATCCATTTTGTTTCAACTCCAGAAACATTTAAGTTTGTAAAATTTGTAAACTTTGGTGTTGTTTTGTATTGGTATAGTGGAATATAGCATGGTTGGTGTGAGTGTTGGATATCTGAAATTGCAGGGTGCAAGGTTGAAGATACAAGACTTTTGTGATTCATGCAGGGTGCAAGATATTTTCTTGATTATAGGTTGTACATTTGAGTAAAAATTAGTGAAATGTTCTTGCTGGGTTGCAACAAAGACTGAATGTAGCCCTTAGGAAGGGTGAATCAATATAACTTCTGCGTGTTCAAGCTCGCTCACTCTTTGTTCTTGATTCACACTTTGTTTTGTTGCATATTCAGATTTATGCTTAAAACAAATAAATTATTTTTGAAATAAATCATTTTATTACTACGTATTCAAGTGACTATGAACTAGTTATTAATTCTGGAAATTGTGCTTAATTTTTTTTTTTTGCTTAATCAGTACCTTCTGATTTCATTTAGTCTCTGTACTGCATGAAGTGTATGTTACCAAATCAGGTTAATTCAATAATATTCTTGTTCATTCTCATTAATTCAGTTGATTAATTCTGTATTTTCAACTGATTGATTCTTTTATGTGAGAATCAACATATTTCACTGTCATAGTTTTGCTTGTTACATGGATTGATAAATATTTTCAATTGGATGAAAAATTGAATTGAGAAATCTTGAAATTAATTCAATGGTTTGTTCTGAAATTCAATTGATTGATATGTTCTTACTTGTACTACTGAGTGAAATTTAAATCGATTGTTTTCTTATTGAAATTGATTGTTTTTCTAAACTGCACTTGTAAACCATTGATTGAAGAAATTCTTGAAAACTATCATTTGTTTAAAATGATATTTTGGGATCAAAAAAGATAAATTTTTTAATAGTTCAATTCACCCCTCTTGAAGTCAGCCTAAAGTGTTTGAATTGGTATCAAGAGCCAAGTATTGAAAATTATTCAAGTTTCGATCATATGGTTGAGGGAAAGCTGTTTTATGCAGAGGGTGCTTCTATAAACAGACCTACTTTATTCAATGAGGTTAATTATCCTTTTTGGAAAATCAGAATGAAAATGTTCATTCAATCTCTTAACAGTGGTGTGTGAGATGCGATTGTAAATGGACATTTTGTGCCTAAAACTGTGATTAATTGTGAAATTGTTGATAAGTCTTGGTCTGAATGGAATGATTTTGAGAGTAAGAAAGCTCAATTGATTGCATGGCAAAGAATATAATAACTTTAGCTTTGAATTTGGATGAGTTTTTGAGGGTTTCCCAATGTTCTTCAGCAAAGGAAATGTGGGATATTTTGGAAGTAACCCATGAAGAAACAAGTGATGTAAAGAGGGCAAGAAAATACTCTTATCCAAGAATATGAATTTTTTAGAATGCAAGCTGGAGAAACCATTACTGATATACAAAAAATATTCACACACATAGTGAATCATCTCATTGTGCTTGGAAAGACCTTTGATATAGATGAGCTAAACATAAAAATCTTGAAGTGTTTTGATAGGACATTACAGCCCAAAGTCACTGCAATATTAGAATCCAGAGATCTTACTACTCTGAGTTCAACTGCACTGTTTGGAAAACTTAGGGAACATCAGCTTGAAATGAACATATTAAAAGAGCAAGAAAATGGAGACAAAAAAGCAAGGGGCATTGCACTCAAGACTGTTGCTTTAGGAGACGTAAGAGACACTGAATCTAGAGAGGGTAGTGAAATAGAAACATTGAACATTGTCACTAGAAAGTTTAGCAAATTTCTTAAGAAGAAAGGAAAAGAGAAAAATTAGCAATCAAAAAGGTATTCCAAAAAACTGATTCAAGTTCTGTTAATTTTACTTGTTTTGATTGTGGCAAACAGGGACATATAAAGATGGATTTTCCTAATTTGGTTAAAAAAGAAAAAGCTTTGGAAAAGAAAAAGTTTAGCAAAAATAGTAGTGGAAAAAAAACCTACATAGCATGGGATGAAAATGACTCTACAACAAGCCCTTCATCAAAAGAAGACAAGAATCTTTGTTTGATGGCCAAAGATCAATTTGAAGTGAGTAGTTCTAGATCAAGTATTTCTATGAATCTTGAAAACTATAGTACTCTGCTTCAAGCATTTTTAGAAACACATGATGAACCAAACAGATTGACACTTACAAACAATTGATTGAAAGTATTGAACAATTGGTTGGAAAAGAAAATCAACTCATTGGAAGAAGAACTTAAAATAGTGAATTATGATTTCAAACATTTAAACATGATCTTTCAGTCTTCTAACCCTGAGGATGAGCAGTAAGCCATCCAAGTGTGAAAATTGTGAGGTTTTGCAAGCTAAAGTGAAATATCTTGTGAAAACATCTTCTAAACTTGCTATGGGAACTACAAATTTAAATGTTGTTCTAGGATCCCAAAACTGTGTATTTGACAAAGCTAGAATTAGTTTTAAACCAGTTTTTTAAAAGAAAACCAGAAAATTCAGCAGCTTTTTTAAATATAGTGAAAAGCAAATATCACCCTTTCAAACATGTTTTTATTGCTTTCATAAATGTCATTTTGCTAGAAACTTTGATGTTCCAAATGGCTTAGTAAGGTGGGTACCAAAGGGTACTCTTAACAGTTTTGGACCCAAGGTTAATAGGGTACCAGGTTTTACAAATTAATCTGTTTTACTGAAGAAAGATGGAGCCAGGAACAAATTATGGTATCTAGACAGTGGATGCTCCAAACATATGACAGGAGATGCATCTTTGTTCACCAGTTTTGTTGAAAAGCATGGAGGTTTTGTCACCAATGGAGATAACAATAAAGGCATAATCATTGGCAGTGGAAACATAGGAGTCAAAGGCAATTTACTCATAAAGAATGTGTTGCTAGTAGAAGAATTAAAGCATAATTTATTAAGCATCAGTCAACTGTGTGATAAGGGACTGCATGTTACATTTCAACCAAAGATATGTCTAATATCTAGTGCAGATTGAAGGCAAACTCATATTTTTGGTAAAAGAATTAATAATGTGTACATGTTAGACATTGATTGCATCATTTTGTAAATTGATTGATTACTATCTAAAACTGATGAAACCTAGTTGTGGCATAGACTTATAGCTCATATTCACATGTATCATTTGAATAGGATTGTATCTAAAGATCTTGTGATTGATTTACCTAAACTTAGGTCTGAAAGGGACAAAATTTGTGAAGCATGTCAAAAGGTTAAGCAAACTAAAAATTCCTTCAAATAGAAAACTTTTGTTTCAACAACTAGACCTCTTAAACTACTTCACATGGACTTATTTGGATTCTCTAGAACTATGAGCATAGGTGGTAATTACTATGGTCTTGTCATAATAGATGTTTTCTCTAGATTTACATGGACACTATTCATTGTAACAAAGGATGAAACATTTAGTGCCTTTAAGAAACTTGCAAAGATTATTCAAAACGAGTAAAACTGCACCATTGTAGCCATTAAAACTGATCATGGGGGAGAATTTCAAAATTAAAGATTTGAAAAGTTTTGTGAAAAATTTGGTATTAAACTCAATTTTTTAGCTCCAAGAACTCCACAACAAAATAGGATTATAGAGAGGAAAAGTAGAGCATTAGAAGAGATTGTAAGAACTTTGTTAAATGAAACAAATCTTCCAAAATATTTACGGGCTGATGCAGTATTTAAATACTGCACGTTATGTGCTAAATATAGTATTGATAAGATCACTCTTAAAGAAAACCCCCTATGAGATTTTCAAATGAAGAAAACCAAATATTTCTCACTTCAGGATTTTTAGTTGTAAATGTTTTATTTTAAATAGTGGAAAGGATAATCTAGCCAAGTTTGATGCGAAGGTAGATGAAGCATCTTCTTAGGTTACTCATTGCATAGTCATGCATATAGAGCATACAATAAGCGAACTATGGTAATTGAAGAAATTGTTCATATTACTTTTGATGAGACTAACCAAAAGTTGCGGGAAGAACCAAAATTAGTAGTAGAAGATGAAGAAGGCATAATAGTAAGGAATAAGGCTAGGCTAGTAGCTAAAGGTTATAATCAAGAGGAAGGAATTGATTATGACGAAACTTATGCTCCTGTTGCTAGGCTTGAGGTTGTTAGACTATTACTTGCTTATGCTTGTCTAAATGGATTTAAACTATTTCAAATGGATGTAAAAAGTGATTTTTTAAATGGATTCATTAATGAAGAGGTATATGTGTCAGAACCCACTGGTTTTGAAGATCATAAACAACCTAGACAAGTTTACAAGCTTAAGAATGCTCTCTATAGATTGAAGCAAGCTCCAAGACAGTGGTATGAAAGGGTAAGAAATTTTCTACTATCAAAAGGTTATCAAAGAGGCCAAGTAGATAAGACTCTCTTCGTCAAAATATCTGACAATGACATCATTGTTGTACAAGCTTATATTGATGATATAATTTTTGGATCAATTAATGAGCTACTTTGTCAAGAATTTGTTTCAGCTATGTAGGGAGGATTTGAAATGTCTATGATGGGTGAGCTAAATTATTTTCTAGGACTACAAATCAAAGAAATGAAGAATAGACATGTTTAAGTCAATCAATGTAGTGCAGAGATGTGTTGAAGAAGTTTAATATGGAAAATTACAAAGAAACTTCAACTCCAATTTCAACCAACTGCTATCTAGATGCTGATGATAAAGGAAATGTAGTAGATTAAACAAAATTTAGATTACTAATAGAATCTCTACTCTATCTCACAACAAACTAGCCACACATAATGTTCAGCGTGTGTTTGTATGTAAGATTGAACACAAAAGTATTGTTTTAAAGCTATACAAGGCAAAGATAAAATTGGGCAAAGTATTGTTCCTTGTAAAACAGTGGCTCTTTCTATTGTTCTTCTCTTCGAAACATGTCTTTAATAATCGTTGCATTCCCTTTTCTATCCATTAAGTAGTTTTGAATGTCTTCCTCTCATTTGCCCAATCATATGATGTTGAGAGCATTAAATACATGACATGCAACATTAATTTCCCTTTTCTTATTCACGTTATCTCTGATAGCTAGCTGTACTATTTTAATTAACAACAAAACCTTTTACACTAAATAATGGTTGGAAGATCACATTGTACAAGACAGATAGTTGGGCCGGAGTTGAAAATGTGTTAGGAGAGTTGGTGGATGTTGTAGCTTTTGCTCGTAATGCATAAAATCTTGATTGTTGTCTTGGTTGGGGCGTGAACCTCCTCAGTGTTAGAAGTTGAAGACATTCTTTGTATCTTAGACTTAAGTTTCAAGAATATTGTTTGATCTTATGAAAACTTAGAGTCTATGTTAAGTTTATTGTCTGATCATCCTCAATCTTTCATCAAAACTATCGATTGGTCTTATATGAGCTTTTCATCTAATGTTTATCAACACCTATTAGACGAATAGAAAATTCTACATGGTGCTCTGTTGTGTGTCATATGAAGCGCTTAGCTTCATGCTTTATTGTTTTTAATCACCTAATAAAAAAAACATAAGGTGTTATATGTTTTTTGTTCTAACATGATTAAATCAACCCAAACTTCGTATTCTTTTTTATTATCAAAATTATAGGTTGTCACAGGATTGATTGATAAGGATTAAACTTTTGTCTATCCATATATTAGATTTTTTGTGCCTTAATACTACTGAATCATGAAAACATTTCTATCTTAACCTATCTTGGGATCATGTTACTGAGTAGGAAAGGAGCATGATTTAGAAGGATGTTCTGGTAAAGCATGTATGCATATTTATGTTTATTTTCATCTTATGTACTTTATTTGTATGAACTAATGGATATATGACGCAATGTAGGTCAATTATATGAAGGCACATATTAATTGTATTCAACCTTTAATATTATTCCATTACAAATTAAATATGGGATTTAAGGATCAAAAATTTAATAAAGAGATTGACAATGTAAAACAAGAAGATAAAATGTTAATTCACATATTGAAGAACCAAACAATATCTCTTATAATAATTCTCTAAAGATTTAGATCCATGTTTAAACAATTAATTGATTCAATTAATTAATTTAATCAAACTAATGTTATTTAATTGGAAAAATACGAGTCAAATCAATAAACATGTCCACACATTTATAGATTTATTGTATACTTAAATACTTCCAATATGCTTTATTCTCAGTTTTTAAAATCATTATGTTTTATTCAATCCAATTTATTACTACTATTAAAACATAATGATTTTAAAATTTGATTAAAATCAAAGGAGTTGATGGACTTTTTCCAAAATTTACAGGAATTTATGATACAACTGAGCGAAATAGACCCATCACAAGCTATTCGTTGAGTGCATGTTATGACACTCAGTGAAATTAAGGAAGACAGTGATCCAATTGAGAGCTTCCAAGTGTTGACTGAAGCTAATTGCTGCTAAGTGAATTTAGTCCATTAAAGAAATCCTTTTGACCATAGAATCTGCTAAGCAAAACCTCAAAGTGTTGAGCACATCTATGGCGTGGTTGAGCACAGAGAAAACCTTCATGTGTAGAAACTCTATCCACTAAGCATCAGAATGTGAGGTTGAGTGCATGAACCACGTAGAAGACACTATCTCGGGTCTATAAATAGATTATGAATTGTAATTTAGGGGAATGGTCATGCTGGAGACATTTTAAGAGTTGCATTACTTAGATAGATTCTATACCACTTTCATTGTCATCATGAGTAACTAATCCTTATTTGGGATTGGATAACACTATAACTCTTCTATACATTCTTCTTTATATATTCTTTATATATGCATTTAACATGCTCTTACCTAATTAAGCTTTGTGCTTTAAGGTTTAATTTGTAGTTAATATTGTTAATGATCTAATGAACTGAATGATATTGAAAAATATGTTTTGTTTCTTTAACTAAATTTAATTAACCAAAGACTAGGAATAGAGGGTACTCTAATGATATATTGTTCTAAAAGTTGGTCTTTAATACAGGGAATAAGTAACATCAAGTCAATGAATTGATTGGCTACTATTTAATCCTTAGGTAACCATGATTAAAGAATTAACTTGGTTTAATTTTATAGAATAAAGACCACTTATACATTGCATATATGAATAAAGAATGCAAGCTTGTTTTAAGTCTTATTCAATCATAATGCTTGATCATACTAGAAACTCTAACACTTTCATTCATTTATTCAATTATTCACTTTACAATTATCGTATTCATTTACAGTTTAATGTGCAATTCAATACTTGTATTGTTATTCTTTAAAAAAGATACAAGAACTATTGAAAAGCTTCCTAATCCCTGAGGATATAACAACCCTCTTTCAATTGGACTATAGTTGACTTGGTCCACTTGTCGAGACAACACGCTTCATAAAGTCTTGGAACAACAAAGAATTGAAATTAGAAGCCTACAAAATGAGAGAAGAGAAAGGAGACATTCTAGATTTTTCTACTCACTTTGAGAGTGACATGGAAGATGTTTACCAGTAAAGAAGAGATAAAAAGGATAGAATACACCATAAAAAGTCTACACATGAAGATAAATTCTCTAGAAGTAATGTTAAATTTCTCAACTTTGTTAGGGAATCCGACCCAAATGTGTATGAAAAATGGGAAAGAAAGGTAGGCCAAATTGTCTTCTCTTATGATTTTCTTGAAATGGATACATTAAACTTGAAAGTTTAGAACTTGAGGGCTATGCCATATATTAGTGGAGTCAAGTTCAAAGTGACATAGAAAAAGGTAAAAGAATGCCCATAAGCACTTGGAATTAATTCAAAAGAAAATTGTTTGAGAAAAAAGATTTATAAGGGCTTGATCCTTCAACTTCAAAGATAAAGACAATGATACTATAAAGAGATGGAGATGTTCCTCCTCAAATGTGACTTGCATGAAGGCTTGCAGGCAAATATGACAAGATTCTTAAATAGCCTAAATCATGACATCATGGTGAAGTTACAACATCATGGTTCTTCGAAAGAGTATTTTCACCAATCTACAATGTATAAAAATAAATAAAAAGGAGAAATGTCTTCTAAAGGTACACCACATAGAACTCCTCACAAAAAAGAAACGAATGAAGAGGAAAAGTCACAACAAGATAAGTATTCTAAAACTCTTCATTCTTCTTCTAAGGATTACGAAAACTATCCATCTTCTAAAGATTATAAAATTTATTTTTCTCATGCTAAGAATAATATCTCTTAATCCTCTTCACCAAAACCCAAAATTGAGGAAAAGAGAAGCAATATTAAATGTTTTAAGCGCCTGATGGAAAAAAAACTTTCAATTATCCAAATGAAAGGGTGATGGTGATGAGAAATGGAGAGATAGATTCCAAAAATTATTTTTCTTATACTTATTCCTCTTCTTCTACTTCTTTTGTAACCACTAGTAGAACCTCTTCTAACTATAGTGAATACAAATTTTCACTTGTGAAATGAGACTTGTTGGTGGTAAGAAAATATTTGGCAATGTCCATAAGGACTTGAATGATTCACAAAGAGAAAATATTTTTTATAAGATGACTTATTAACGACAAAGTTTTTATAATCATCAATGATGAAGGAACTTTTACTAACGTAGAAACTCAAAGGATGGTGGAAAAAACTTGAACTCCCCACCATTCCTCATCCAAAACCATACAAGCTATAATGGTTGAGTGAAGATGGAGAAATAAAAGTGACTAAGCAAGTTATTCTTCATTTATCCATTGGAAAATATAGAGATGAAGTGTTTTTTCATGTTGTACCAATGAAGGAAAGTCATGTATTGTTGGAAGAATTTATTTTCTTACACCTCTCCCCCAAAAGAAATTAGAAAAAAATAAATGGTGATGGGGGAATCAAGGGAAAGGGAAAAGTCACACTTCAAGGGTAAAGGAAAAGGAGACAAAGAGTCACTCATGGCTTCCCAACAAGGAAGTTAGAAAGGTAAGACTTCTTCATAAATGTTTGTTTTTTCTTTTACCTAATAATGTTTTCTCCATGTCTTCTATACTTTCCCCTTCACCTTCTTTAGGATAGGAAAAATTCTTAAAGGAACTTGAAGGGATTTTTCAAGATCCTCCTAAAGGGCTTTCGCCCTTAAGATCATTCTTGGATCTTCATTGCCTAATTGACCATCCTATAGGAACAATCTAGAGGAGACAAAGGATATCTAAAGACAAAAGTAGATGGACTTTTGGAAAAGTAATGGGTTCGTGAAAGCATGAGCCCATGTACCATGCTTGTAACATTAGTACATAAAAAGGCTCAGACTTATAGGATGTATATAGATTGTAAGTTTATAAACAAATATCAAGTATAAACAACCCGTCCCTTCCTGACTAGATGACATGATAGATGAACTTTAGAGTAGTGTTGTATTCACAAAATTGGACTTAAAGAGTGGTTACAACCAAATAAGAGTCAATGAACGTGATGAGTGGAAAACAACCTTCAAGACTAAGTTTGGTTTGTATGAATAGTTTTTGTCATGCCTTTTAGACTAATTAATGTGCCTAGTATATTCATGAAACCCATGCATCATATTCTTAGATTTTTCGTTGGTAAATTTTTTTCTAGTATATTTTGATGATATTCTTATCTACAGTGTGACCATGCATGAACATATGCATCATGTTAGGGTCATGTTTAAAACCTTAAGGAACACTACATTATTCATAAATAAGAAAAATATGTTTTTGAAATGAGTATTGTTAACTTCATAGGGTTTATAATAAGTGATAAAGGAGTGCAAGTGCATCAAGAGATGATAAAAGTTAAGAGATTGACCTATCCCTACAAACAGTAAGATCTTTCCTTGGGTTAGCTAGTTTCTATTGCCAATTTTAAAGGATTTTAGCACACCCTCCTTAGTGAAATTTTAAAGAAAAATGTGTTTTTTAAATGGAATAAAGAACAAAGAGAGACTTCTGAAAACTTGAAAAAACATTTGACACATGCACCTATCTTGGTACTTCCAAATTGTTCAAAATCTTTTGAAAAAGAATGTCATGTTTCAAATCTTTGCATATGAGCAATTTTAATACAAGAAGGACAGCCAATTGCCTATTTTAGTGAGAAGTTAAAAAGAAGTCATCTTAATTATTCTACCTATAATAAGAAACTTTATGCCTTAGTTAGGTCTTTGCAAAATTGGAAACACTATTTGTTACCAAAGGAATTTGTGATATATAGTGATCATGAGTCCTTTAAGCATTTAAAAAGTCAGTGTAAACATAACAAAAGGGGGGTGGAGTACATTAGGCAATTTCTTCAATAAACACAAGCAAAGACAAAAAAAAAAATATTATTGTCAATGCTTTGTCTAGAAGACACCTCACTTGTCAATTTAGAAATAAAAGTTTTGGGCTTTAATCATATAAAGGAGTTTTATGAAGATGATCGTGAATTTTTCAAAGTTTTTGAGGAATGTTCCAAGGGTTCTTGCAAAGGATTTTTCATTCATGAAGGCTCTCTTTTTAGAGGTAAAAACCTTTGCATACCCAAGGGCTCTTTAAGGAAAATTCTCATTAAAGAAGCGACAAGGTGGACTAATAGGACACTTTGGTGTAAACAAAATTTTAGAGATTTTAAAAGAACATTTTTAATGGCCTCACTTGCAAAAACAAGTTTCAAAGTTTTTTGAAAAACATAACATGTGCAAGAAGGTTAACTTTAAAATCTTACCCTATGACTTGTATACACTGCTCTCAATTCCTAACATTCCTTAACAAGATATTTCAATGGATTTTGTACTTGGATTGCCTAGATTAAGAAATGGACATTATTGCATCTTTGTGGTTGTGGATTAGTTTTTAAAAAATGACACATTTTATACCATGTCACAAAGTTGTTATTCATGTCTTATTGCAAATTTATTCTTCAAGGAAGTGATTAAACTACATGGACTCCCTAGGATTATTGTTACTGACTTGGAATCTAAAGTTCTTTAGTCACTTTTAGAAGACCTTGTGGGCTAAGCTTGACACTAAAAATCTTTTCTCAACTACTTACCTCCCCCAAATAGATCGTCAAATAAAAGAAATAGAGTTCATTCTACTACTTCCTCCTAATCACCTTTTGAGAATGTTTATGGGTTGAATCCTTAGACCCCCTTACTTTTGTTTCCTTCCTACTCCACAAGACAAGATGTGTAGTGATACAATGCAAGAGCCAAATTTACAAAAGAGCTACATCACAAGGTTGAAGATGAGATTGAGAGAAAGGTGGAGAAATATGCTAGGCAAGCAAATAAAGAAAGGAAAGTGGTTATCTTCCAACCTGGAGATTAGGTTTGGGTTCATTTAAGAAAATAAATATTTGAAAATCAAAGAAAATTTAAGCTCCGGGCTAGAGGAGATGGTCCTTTCTAAGTCCTTAAAAGAATAGACAATAATGCTTATGAGTTAGATCTTCCTTATGAATATAGTGTTTGTCATAGTCTCAGTGTATCTAATCTTTCTCTATGTGACGCAAGGTTTTTGAATTCATGGGTGAATTCCTTCTAATATGGGGAGGATGATATAAATAAAAACGAAGCAGTACCCAAGGAAGAAAGAGAATAAGAGCTTCAAAAAATTGAAACAAGAGGCATGACTAAAAAGAATAAGGAAGAGAAAATAAGGAGATATCAAGGAAGAATAACTAGAGGAAAGGTCAAAGTTTTAGAGGATGAGATTAGAGGATTAATCATGAGTAGTTCTTCAATTTAAGGAGAACTTGAGAGAAATGAAGTACTTGATGGTTACAACTTGAGTGACCATAGTCTAAAATATAGAAAGTTAGAAGTGACTCTTGGAACTTCTAAACTAGCTAATGACACTTACATATGGGTTAGTTGAAGTCTCCATTTGGCTCTTCAAGCTTTCAATACACATTCATAACCTTTGGACCTTTCAAAGTTGGCGCAACATGTGCCTAACTTCTATGTCATTATTACTTTCCCATGTAATCATTAACTTCCCTAACTTTTAGGAAACTACTATCTGCCCTCCCTAATTTCAAGGGAATAGTATGCTAAATATAAAGTGAAGTTAACTCTTGATTAGCAAAATTAGCTCAATTTGATTTGTCACTTCCTCTCTTTGTTTAAACTTCTTATATATATATAGGAGTGTTCTCTCTTTGTAAAACACATCTTGAGTTGAATGAAAGGTCCTTTGTGATAATTTTGAGAGACTTAAAGTAGTCCTTTCTCACTCAAAGAAAAAAGTTATTTAGAGACAAATTTTTAGTTACCAAATGAAATGGTTGCTAATTGTAACCAAAATAGTCACCAGATTAAATTTTGGTTGCTAAATAACTACAAAATAGAAGTAATAATTAAATTTAGTGACTAATTAAGTTAAGATAATTGGTATCTAACACTGGCTACCAAAGTTTTAGAGACCTATGTCATTACATTCTAAATTGGTATCTATTTAAGTTAGAGACTAATTTAGAATCTAATGGTATAGGTCACTAAAACCTTAGTAGTTAATCATAGATACCAATTATCTTGACTTAATTGGTCATTAAATTCAATAATTACTTGTATTTTGCAATTATTTAACAATCAAAATCTAATTTGGTGACTATTTTGGTCACAATTAGCAATCATTTTATTTGATAGCTAAAATTTGGTCTCAAAATAGCTTTTTTTTTTTTTTGTAGTGTCTCTTATTCTTAGTTCTTATCTTAAGAAGCTTTCTCAAGTGGTGAATCCTACTTATCCTTGGAGCTTCATCTCCCAAGGGGTGTGTGATCTTCCAGATATCTCACTTTCAATCCATTTTTGTTTTCAATTCTTATTTAGTTCTTGTTTTCTTACTTGTTCTACACCTTTGCCAAATTGTTTTCTCTCCATAGCTTCCATGCATGCGTCAAATGGTTTTTTTTTCCTTCATCTCCTTTTAAGTTGATCAAGATCCTACTATCCACATCAAGTGGTAACAATTCTACATCATCATTGAATCTCGAAAAAGGTAACCATGACTCTTTCAAAAGAAATGATGATTCTTGGAGAAGTCACATGTTAGGTACTTATCTACTTTCTAATGGACACAATAAGAGTCTTGAAAGCTTGAAGGGTTAAGTGAAATAGTCAAACCATCCTATGTGAATTTGAAATAATATGTGATAGTTTAGAAGTTTCAAATGACACTTTTAACTTTAGAAATTCAAAATTTTTGTCTAAACTCTCTCAAGTTCAAAACATGAGGTTGTAACTTTGAATCTTCAAAAGATTGAGGCTTCCTCTTAACTTATTTTTTCTTTCTTTGACAAGTTTTTTTCTTACTTTTATCTATATCAATATTTATAATACTCTAAATTAGTATGGTTTTTATAAGGTTGGTGTTTTCAACTCTAGTAATTGTGCTTAAACATTTTTAGTTATTTATATATTAATTTAAAATGGTTTTAAACTTTACTTATACAATTAATTGAATATTTTTTAACTAAAAATAGCGATAAATTATTTCTTTGTAATTTGTATTTGTGATACAAATATTAAATTGTAATTAATTGTGTTATGAATGGTTTGTTAGATATGAAAATAAGACACATACAACCATCTCTCAAATGTAAACTAAATATTTAAAAAAAAAAAAAAGGAACACAACCATGATTCTACAAGAAACTGTTCACACGTTTAATTATGGTTATAAGGATCAGTTTGTGGAGTTAGAATGCGAATTCTAAACTGTTTTTGAAGTTTTTTTAATGACACGTATATCAACCATGGTTTGAAAACTATTCTAACTGTTGTTATAAAAACCATGGTTTTAATGACACGTATATTAACCATGGTTTTGAAAACTATTCTAATAATTAAAACTTGATCTTAATTCAGATATGAAATTGCAGCTGCAAATACTCTTTTGACCAAATTTTAAGCCGACTCTATGGGAAAGGGTTTTACTTCCTAATTAAAAAAAAAAATCAACACAATATGATAAAAAGTTAATAAACGAAAATCACGAGAGTTATTTTGATAAAAAAAAAAAATTGTACACTCAAGGGTGGGGAAGACCTAGTTGTCAATATCCAAGAAAAGGAAGCAACGTGTGTGATGGTGAGGCTTAAATGTGTGGTATGTTTTGTGGTTTCTTTTAGGGTGTATGCATAATTGGTGGGGTGCGTCACGTCAGATTCAGAAGCCTCTACCACGCGTACTAAACTTGTCAACTTATCTACACCCATAATTCGACACATACTCTAATCAATAGTATAATCAACCACCATTGATTCTAGATTAACAACTTTCTTCCTCTTAATTTCATAACTCAACCCTAAATTTAGGAACATTGGTTTTAGAAGAAATATTTACGTCCAAAAATGTCGTATGCAGTTGAAAGGAATGATAGTTTATAAACATCGTTTCTATATAAAATTTACTTCGACAAGTTTTTCTATAAGCTTTCTTAGAAGAAAAAAAAAACAAGAAAATAAATTGAACGAAAATTATCATTAATCAAAATTAACATACAAAAGTTAAAAATAATCTTGATATTCTTATAAATATTCTATCAAACATGTTTTTGTTCACAAAAAATTGTGACAAAAGAAAATATATATCACTCATATTCTTGAGGTTCAGCTGGAGGTTGATTTCATTACATATAAAAATATCATTATCATATACTAAAAGGGATAATAATTAGGATAAAGTGAAAAGATTGTTAAACAAAAAAATATATGATTATATTATATATAGTGTTTAGGGTTTATCTAAAACGTGTCACAAATCTAAAGGAAGTTTATGAAGATTATAGTTTTGTGTGGAATGTGGAATAGACCTTAGATTGCATGGGTGGAGACAGAATGCATGGGGGTTCCACAACACAGCCAGAGTGGCCATAGACATGTCTCCATAGATCTGTAGCATCCATCATATGCTCGATTGGACAAGCCACAGAGAGAGGAGACATATTCTCACTTCAAACGGATCAGGTGCACCAAAATTCAATAATGTTGTTCATATAATAACTTTGTATTATATTATTTATTATGTTGGAAGATATTTCACTATAGTTTATGCAACATTATATTTCGTGGAAACTCGGTTCCTATGTACCAAACATTCCGGATATTAAGCAGTGTTATTTTTTCGTAATCTTTTTCTCTTTCTGTCATTATTTGATTTTTAATTAATTTAAAGTAAAGTAAATTTGCAAAATATTTTTAAAAACAGAAATAAATACCCTTACTTCTCCTGTTTAATTTTGTTTCTCTTGCATCAACCCATTGCTTTGCTGAAAATAAAAGAAAAAAATAAAAAACTTTCATTGTTTATTATGAGTCCGATCGATGTGATTATTAACTTCGGGTATTCTTATCCTTCGTTCTCAGCTAACAATTTATTTATTTATTTATTTTTTACTTCTACGTGTGTTTTCTATTTATTTTGTTGTGTAGTTCTTGTGTTAGTTTTAGTTAGTTTCTGTACTTAATTCTTTGTTATACTTGGATTCAAGTATAACGATTAGCTTATGTTACGAAATATTGTGCAATTATAAAGCAGAAAGTACTCTCTTGTTTCTTGTATTAAGTGTATTGTTAAAAAGAGTTGATAGTGAAATTAATTTATCAATATCTATTATGTTTCTAACACATATAGTAATAAAATTTAAGTATTAAATAAGTTCTTTACTATAAAATTTTAAGTAAAAAAAGTATAAAATAATAATTAAAATTTGAACCTAAAATAAAATTTATGTAAATTAGTTGAATATTGAATATTAAGTAAATTATCAACAATACAACAACAAAATTATATACGGATTGTATTCACATATAAAATCAATATTACATATGATATTTTAAATACAGATTTACATTCAGAGTATTACATACAAATTTAATTGATATATAAATCTGTATATAATTCAATATGTAAATTCTATGTAATACACTTAGTATGTAATACAAATTTTTATATTATTATTATTATTATTAATATTATTATTATTATTATTAATGTTATTGTTCTTATTATAAAAATATTATTATTAATGTTAATAATATTATTACATTATATACGGATCTTGAAATCCATATGTAATTACATACGAATCCTAAAATCTGTATGTAATTGTTAAGTACGAAGGTTTTACATATAAATTTTTGGTCGTATGTAATCCGTAGGTAAATTCAAATTACATACAGAATTTTCTCATTACATATGGATTTTGGCAGTATGTAATTTTCATTTTTCTTGTAGTATATTATTATTATTATTATTATTAATCATAAAAATCATAATAATAATAACAATAATCATAATAAGAATACTAATAATAATATTATAACAACAAAATTGATCTTGTCTAGTGGTAAGTTTTATATGTACATATGGTGGGACTTAAGTTTTATCTTCACTTCTGTATGTAATTTCGATTTTTGTAAAGGTAATTGATATTACATTGACACATTCATTGCAACAAAAAAATCACTACAGAAAAAAAAAAACTATTTAGAGAGCAACTTTTAGCTACCAAAATAAAATAGTTGTTAATTGTGACCAAAATAATTACTAAATTAGGTTTTGGTTGCTAAGTAACTATAACATAAAAGTAATAATTGAATTTAGTGACCAATTAAGTCAAGATAATTGGTATCTAATATTAGCTACCAAAGGTTTGGCCACTTATACCATTAGATTCTAAATTAGTCTCTAACTTAATTAGATACTAATTTAAAATGTAGTGGTATAAGTGATTAAAACCTTCATAGTTAATGTTAGATACCAATTATCTTGACTTAATTGGTCACGAAATTCAATCATTACTTTTATTTTGTAGTTATTTAGTAACTAAAACCTAATTTGGTGATTATTTTGGTGACAATTAGCAACCATTTTATTTGATAGCTAAAAATTGGTCTTTAAATAACTTTTTTGTTTTGTAGTGAATGAACCTAATCTTCCCACATTATTTTTGGTCAATTTGTTGTTTTTCCTATCAACACGACTCAAAAATATTTTGATAAAAATTTGATGACTTGTAGCACGAAAACTCGTCAAAGTTACAAATTGATCTAAAGTTTCCCATCACTATGGCTCGAAAAAGTTATGGTCAGAATTTCATGACTTTTGACACGAAAACTCGCCATACTTGTAAATCAACCCAAAATGACTTGATTTTGCTCCCAACACTTTCAAACATCTTGGTTTGGGTCGATTTGTGCTTGTTAGACATAGAAGAGGGTCAATGAAACTTTAGGTCAAAATGACATGACCCTTGCAGGTACGGAAACCAACGTTGGCAAAGTTGAAAACTAAGCCAAGATGACTTGGTTGTTTGACATAAAAGTGGGACAAGAAAACTTCAGGTCAAAATTTCATAACTCTTTCAAGTACGTAAACCAAACAAGCTGTCAAAGATGAAAACCAAGCCAAGATGACTTAGTTTTGAACCCGAAACATACCCACATTCTTTTCGATGCATTTCTTATCGTTTTCCATTAGTACACTCAGAAATGGTCTGGTCAAAATTTCAGGACTTGTGGTACAAAACCTTCTGAAGTTGGAAACCAACCCAAGATGACTATGTTTTGGACTGAAACCTTCGTTACATAATTTTCGTTCATTTTGTTGTTGTTTGACATAAAAGAGGGCCAAGAAAATTTTAGGTTAAAATTTCATGAAACTTTAAGGAAGAAAAACCACCAAAGCTGGCAAACTTGAAAACCAAGGTAAGATGACTTGGTTTTACACCCGAAACATGCCTCAATCCATATCTTATCGTTTTCTATCAATACGACTCAAAAATGTTACGGTCAAAATTTCATGACTTTTGACACAAAAGATGCCGAAGTTGGAAACCAAACCAAGAGGACTAGGTTTTGCATCCAAACCTTCCCCACATCATTTTTGGTCATTTTTTTGTTGTTTGCCACCAATACGCCTAAAAAATATTACGGCCAAAATTTCATTACTTTTGGCATATAAACTCACCACATATGCAAAGCAACCAAAAATGACTTGGTTTTGGCCACTGAACATCTCTTTTTGGGTCAATATGTGGTTCTTTGACACAAAAGAGGGCAAATAAAGCTTTCATTGTTTGCCATCAATACACCTAAAAAAATTTACGGCCAAACTTTGGCACAAAAACTCACCACACATGCAAACCAACCAAAAATGACTTGGTTTTGGCCATAAAACTTTTGAACATCTCTTTTTGGGTCAATATGTGGTTATTTGACACAAAAGAGGGCAAATAAAGCTTTTTAGGTCAAATTTCATCTTCTTTTAGGTACGGAAACCACCAAAGCTAGCACAAATGAAAACCGAGATAGGATGACTTGGTTTTGTACCTAAAATGTACCCCCATTTTTTTCAGTCCATTTCTTATCATTTTTCATCAGTAAGACTAAAAAATATTCTAATCAAAATTTCATGACTTTTGGCACGAAAACCAGCCAAAGTTGGAAAGCAACGTAAGATGACTTTGTTGTGCACTCAAACCTTCCCCTTCCGTTATTTTGTCGTTGTTTCCAATCAATACGACTCAAAAATGTTCCAGCCAAAATTTTATGACTTTCGACACAAAAACTCGCTGAACTTGCAAAACAACCTAAAATGACTTGGTTTTCCCCTCAAAACTTCTGAACATCCTTGTTTGGGTCGATTTGTTCTTGTTTGACATAGAATAGGGCCAATGAACTTTAGGACATATTCTTTTCGGTCCAACAATACGATTCAGAAATCTTCCAGTCAAAATTTCATTACTTTTGGCATGAAAACCTGTCAAAGTTGCAAACCAACCCAAGATGACTATGTTTTGCACCTAAACCTTCCTCACATCATTTTCGGTCATTTTGTTGTTATTTCTCATCAGTACGGCTCAAAGATGTTCTGGTCAAAATTTCATGAATTTTGACACGAAAACTGGTCAAACTTGCAAACTAACCTAGAATCACATGGTTTTGCCACCCAAAACTTTCGAACATAGTTTTTTCGGTCGATTTGTGGTTGTTTTACATAAAAGAGGGATAAGAAAACTTTAGGACAAAAATTCATGACCCTTTCGGACACGAAAACCATGAAATTTGACACCGTTACAAATGAACCCAAGATAAATTGGTTCTATAGCAGAACCATCACCACATAGTTTTCGGTTCATTTCTTATTGTTTTCCATCAGTACGACTCAAAAACGTTTGGCTCAAAATTTCATGACTTGGTTTTGTATGCAAACCTTCCCTATATCATTTTCGATTAATTTGTGTTTGTTTCCCACTAATACAGCTAAAAAATGTTCTAGTCAAAATTTCGTGACTTTTTAGACAAGCCAAAGCTGCAAAACAACTCAAAAAGACTTTGTTTTGTCCTTAAAACTTCAAAACATCCTTTTTTGGGTTAACTTGTGGTTCTTTGGTATAAAAAAGGGTCAAGAAAACTTCAGGTCAAAATTTCATGACTCTTTTAGACACGAAACTACCAGAGTTGACAAAGTTGCAAACCAACCCAAGATGATTTGATGTGGCACTCGAACCATCCCGACATACTTTCGGTCTATTTCTTATTATTTTCCATTAGTACGACTCAAAAATGTTATGATCAAAATTTTACGACTTTTGGCATGAATTCCTGCCAAAGTTGGAAACCATTCAAAGATGGCTTGGTTTAGAACCCAAACCTTTTCCACATCATTTTCGATCAATATGATATTGTTGTTTCCTGTCAATGTGGCTACAAAATGTTCCATCCAAAATTTTATGACGCTTTGGCACGAAAACTAGTCAAAGTTGCAAATCAAACCAAAATGATTTGGTTTTTCCTCACGAAACTTCAGAATGTCCTATTCTAGGTCAATTTGTGGTTGGTTGACATAAAAGTGGGCTTCAGGTCAAAATTTCATGACTCTTTCTTGCACGAAAACCACCAATGTTGACAAAGTTGCAAACGAACCCCAGATGACTTGGTTTTGCACTCAAACCATCCCTTCATACTTTTTGGTCCATTTCTTATTGTTTTCCACCAGTACGGCTAAAAAATGTTTCCGTCAAAATTTTATGACTTTTGTCACAAAAACTCGCTGAAGTTGCAAATCAACCCAAGATGACTTGGTTTTGCACCCAAACTGCCCCCTCATCAATTTTAATCAATTTGTTGTTATTTCTAGCAATACAACTAAAAAGTATTTCAGTGAAAATTTTGTGACTTTTAGCACGAAAACTCGCTAAAGTTTGAAACCACCCAAAATGACTTGGTTTTGCCCCTAAAACTACCGGACATCCTTTGTGGGGTTGACTTGTGGTTGTTTGACATAAAAGAGGGCCAAGAAAACTTCAGGTCAAAATTTGTTGGCTCTTTCAGACACCGAAGCCATCAAAGCTGGCAAAGTTACAAACCAACACAAGATGACTTGGTTTTGCACCCGAACCATCCCCACACACTTTTTGGTCAATTTTTCTTATTGTTTTTCATCAGTACGACTCAAAAATATTCAGATCTATATTTCATGACTTTTGACACCAAAACCCATCGAAGTTGCAAACCAACAAAAGATGACTTGGATTTGCACCAAAACCTTCCCCACATCATTTTTGGATAGTTTATTTTTGCTTCCCATCAATGTGGCTCAAAAATATTCCAGTCAAAATTTTTTGATAATTGAATTCTTTATTTTCTATATGAGCTTGTTCTTTTCAAAATCTCCATGTCTTATCTACAAGAGGTCAGGATCCTTACTTTGTACTTTGTCCTACAATATGTATACATTCATTTTTTCCAAATCAAGAGCTTTGTTACTTACTTGCGTTATGTAGTGCTTTTCATGACTTTCAATGCTAGAGTAAAGTCTTTTTCTTTATATATATTGTTTGGTTAAGGATGAAGCTTTTAATATTCTGAAGTAAGTTTTACCCTTATCCATATGATTTATTCTCCACGGGAAAAGGTTGAAAAAAAACCTAGATAACCAAACCTTTTATAAAGACAAATAACAATTAAAATTAGTTTTCATTTCTCATTTTATAATAATAGTACATTTTATTTATTTATAGTAGAATGTAAGAATTTAAATTGTGTGAGAAGGATTTGATTCCTACACCAAAAAGAATACATTTTAGAGACTAAAATGTTTAGAGATAGATAATTTAATACAAGTCTATAAACACTAGATCATCTATCAATGAAAAAGTTATATATATATTTGTATTTATTGTTATGTTAGACAATCTATATGTTATATAATGTTAAAGGCAACTCAAATGTAATTCAAGTCGTTTTCAAATTTATCTGTCTACCTTTAAAAGCAACACTTATTCAGTAGAGATAATATCCACTCAAATTAAATTAAAACATAAATAAATGATGTCCAACACACTATCTTCTATTCATAAAGAAATAATATCCAACACGCTAGTTCCCAAAATTACCACCGCCAAGATATATGTTATCTAATTAAATTAGTCATACACAAGTTGTGGTATTTCAATTTGTGTTCTTAGATTGAATCACATTATACACAAATTATGATTTAGGATTTTTCAATTAGGGATTTAGGGTTTAAAATGGATAATATGTCTCTGCTCTAATCAGGGTTTAGGGTTTATAAGTGTTACATACATGTGTTTCAAAAATATTTATTAAAATCAAGATATAAGATTTTAAGCGATGTAAAAGAATAAACATCACACACTTCATTATTGTGATTTTATAATATTTTCCATTAGGGTTGGTTTTCTTTAAACCTTAAAATTTGTTTATTAATGTGAGGAATTGAAGTGTGGATTGGAAGTCGCACGTTGGGTGGAGATGAGTGCGATAAACAATATATAAGGAGAAAAACCCACGAACTCATTGTTTTAAGATTTTGTGTTAGAGGTGTTATGCAATATCTTATATGGGTTGGCTTGTGACTCATCAGATCTAAACCTTCTGGTCACGTACCAACTTTACCCGGTATGTTACCTCGAAGAACCTCACAATTGGTGATGATTGTTGGGAGTGTTATACAAGTGAGGGACTTATTGGTAGGACACTAGTGTCACAACCAAGATCACAACGGGGACGATGATCCAAAGAGAAAATAATTTTTATTTTTAAAAGAAAAAAGAGAGAGAATGAGTTGTCACCATAGTTTATTGTGAAAAACTATGAAAAAATTGGGAAAGGAAATGGATTGTGAAACTTGATTTGGATCCGAGAGTTAGTTACATGTAGGGAAAGTGCCCGTTCTAAGACGATACCTTTAATCAAATGAGCAAACTGAGTGCGCTCTATTAAAATGTTTATTTTTACCAAACAAAAACAAAAATGCAAGTAAAAACAATATTTTTTAATTTTGGGGCCTGACAAGATTGACCTTGCTCTTACTTATTTCTATTCACAATGAAAAATCAAGGATCACATAGTTCTAGTTTGAAAATTTGTTTGTTTAGTGTTTGATATTTTTAATTCTAAAATTTTTATATATTTTTTTTAAATTTGATATTAAATTTTTTGGTATTTGAAAATTTGATACTTTTAGGAAATTTTTTATATTTGTGTATTTTTTTAAATAAAATTTTGTGTTGGAAATCACTTGACATGTATGGTCCTTTGATTATCCAACGAAATAACAAAACTTTTCTCAAATTAAATTTTGCATGACACATGCGGTCATTTTGGTATTCAATCAAATAAATCTCAAGAAGAAATGATGTATAGGTAAAAATAAGTGTTGCAAGTAGCAAAAGTTAAAAACAAATTGATTTAAAAATCACTCAAGTACTACTTGGTAAAAGGCACTCGGGTTCTGCTTGGTAAAAGGAACTCTTGGTTAAGCTTCGTGTAAAAGCACACT
>Ga0099825_1002369_pt1 | contig 25004 bp, 10 predicted proteins | sample SiratroredBW_FD_76838 | JGI IMG/M metagenome (GOLD analysis project Ga0099825, IMG submission 76838) | Root nodule microbial communities of legume samples collected from California, USA - Siratro red BW | ecosystem: Host-associated > Plants > Roots > Nodule | place: USA: California | collected... | reverse complement strand
AATTAATAAAAATCATGACTTTAAATAATTAAGTTTTAATATTATATATAATAACTTTAATATATCAAGCAAGTAATTAATTTTAATAAACTAAATACACTAATATATATAAACAAAAAAAATATATAAAAAATAAATTCTTTATATATATATATATATATATATATATATATATAAAAGAAGAATCATCCATAAATATTTGATTTTAATCTCTAAACACTGAATTTAAAGGATTAAAATGAGTGTTTTAAAATTGTTCTATTCTCTTAAATTTAATAGGTAGGAACTAAAATCATATTTTAGTAAATTTCAGAGATTAAAATTATTATTTTTTTAATTTGAGGAAAATTTTAGCATAATTTTTAGAAATTATGATTATATTTAAATCTATGTAAGGTTTACCACAACACTTTTAACTTTCAAAAGAAATTGTTAAGAAAAAAAGTAATTAAAATGGATATTAGACGAATTATCCATATCATGAGATACGTTTATCTATTATTAATCTGTATCTTAAAATATTTCTTTTCAAATTGAAAATAAAGTCAAAATAACACATTTTTAAATAGATATAAAATATTAAAATTAGAGTTAAAATATACCATGTAATACTAAAAATATTTTTCAAAAAATACTAAAAGTAAAACAAATCTACCATTTATAAATATTAATGTATTAAAGTATAATTATGAAATAGTAAAATAAATATTACAAAAATATAATACAGAAGCATCTAAATAATAATAATAATAAAATTATTTTCCATAATTTTCAGCTATCATATTTTGTAAAAAATTAAAATAATTATTTACTTTATATAGAAATAATAATAAAGTCGTGTTTTATGCGTGGATGGAGAAAATAAAATAATAAAATTATGTCTTAAATAGAAAATAGTAAAATAAAAACTTAATAAATACTATAAAGATAAAAGTAAATGTAAAAGCTATAAGTTGGATTTTTAAATGAAATATTATTTTTGCATTTCAAGAGAATTTAAAATAAGCTTATTTACCAATATTAGTAATTTCGTAATAAAATCATACAAGATTATCAGCTAGTGAAAAGAACTTAGAACTAGTTGAAATTAGGTCTCAAACATAGTCCACTCTAAAAAAAGTTGAAAGGAAAAACTAGTTAGAAATTGAGAGGTTTATTCATAAAAGAGAATTCATAGCTTAAATTATTAAGATGACTTATTATATTTTGCCAAAAATTATCTGTGAAAGTAGATGATAAATATTAAATTATAGAAATATAAATGTTTATTTTAAAATTTCGTAATTCTTTATTAACAAATTATTTTAATTTTATATTTTAATTTCAATTATTATATTAAGTATTCTATAAATTATCTTAGATTATATTAACTAAAATGCATTATTTATTGTTTATCTTGATTAAGATAATTTGGATTTTCAGTCTATAAAATCAATACTTATATTTTTGAAATGAACAAACAGAATTTTCACATTATTAAACTATTTGTTAGACTTCTTAAAACACAAAACATATAAACTAACATAACAAAAAATCTCATAACTTCACTGCATGTAAGTTCATCAAAACAAATTTTAAAGTACATTTTATTATAGTACAACATATCATTTATCAATACAAATTTCAGTATATACCTTATCATACATATATATCATTACAAATTTCAATATATACCTTATCATACATATATATGCATAGAATTTAAACACATAAAGAGTCAACGGTACCTCTTTTAAGTTATGAGTGATATCTCATTTGTTTTTTATTATTTTTTATAACCTTTGTAGAGTTTAAATACAATATATAGAGTTATATTAATTCTATAAAGATTTTTTTATCTTGTTTAAAAACTAATGCAATTATCTACAACTTTTATACTAACTTTAATATGTGACTCAATCCTTTAATATGCCTAAAATAAGGGGAAAAGCATAAACTTTTTACTTTAATGATGATAATTCAACCTTTGCCCACTAAAATATCACAACTTAAACTTTAAATATTAATTTAAATAAAATCAAACCATTAGTTAGATAATATCTAAAATTGTATTTTGATATAAAATCATGACTAAATAAGTCATAATATCTAAAGGTACATTATATTGGTTCGTGGATATCTATATGTTTAAAATTATATCTATTTAAATGAAGGTCTAATCCAATATTATATCTCTTTAAATGAATTTCTAATCCAATTTATATCCAGCATGTCTGTGACACCTTTGTAAAAACAATGTTATCCTTATGACATACATTAAAATTATTATTACAAATTTAAACTTTATTACCTTATTAATTTCAAATTCTATATTTTCCTAAACACAAATTACAACAATCTCAATCCTAATAATTACCACAAATTAGATCAGTTAGAACTCCATTAATTCTTTTCATCTTTTAAAAAAAAATTAAAATCTTAATGAGTCTTGAGATGGCCTCTCTACTCAAAACTTTGAAAAGAAATTTCCATTTTCAATTATTAATTATTACAATAACTAGGATGTTCGAGTTTTGTAGCATATGCATGTATTTTTTGTTGGTAGCAGATGTAAATATATAGGTAGTTTCTCCTCTTTTCTTGGGTACAAAAATCTTTATATACCTAGGTTATGAGAGTCATTTGGCTATTGAGCTTGCTTGGAATAAAGGTTTCAATAGTATTTGGCTTAGTGTGACTCTTCCTTACTTTGTCAAGAATTTAGTTGGTTTAATCTCATTCCTTGGTCTTTCAGAGGAAGTTGGAGAAAGTGCATAAAGATATGTAAAAAAATTGAATTCAAAGTTTCTCATATATTCCATAAGAAAAACCATTGTGCTGCTGACAAGTTAGATTTTAAATGATATGATATCTTCCCTGCTATTAAATTAGAGTTTTTTTCATAATAGGTATCAACTCCATATGTTTCATTTTGTTTACCTTGGTTTGGGAGTGTTTGTTATTTCTTACTGCCATGGATTTGGCCTAGTCTCCCATAATTTTATATCTTTTTTTTCTTATTAATTATATATTTCATATCATGACTTATGATTTTGATCTTTGAAGTGTCAGCTTAACTCAGATATCAAAGTTCATAGTGATACCTACCATAAATTTTATGAAAAAAATAATAATCTTTTATCTTAATTTTTTTAACAATATTTTCTAAAATCTAAAAAGTCACCATACATAATAAATCAATAATTAAATCACAACTAATAAAAAAAAACCCATAACACTACATACACTAAAATCCTATTGAAACTTGAGTGTTGTGGACTTACCAACAATTTTTATAACCATCTATAAAATATATTCTCCACTCTCTTGTTAACTTGAATAATAATGTCACACTTCAACATTAAATAATCAATTAAAGAGTCATTCTTCAAACCTTCCATATAGTTTCTTCTAAGGTTTATCTCATACACCAGAAAGTAGATAAGTATAGAATGAAAATGGGAAATTTAATTCCTATTTATACACTAATAGATGACTTAGAATTTGACTTGACAAACCCAACTTAGTGTTAATATATTTTCTTCTTTTTATGCATGTAAATTTTTTTTTATTCAGTAAAACCAATTATATAGTTTTAATTAAGTCAAATAAATAACTACATTATATTATTTTTGTTTTAAGAAAAACATGACATATATATATATATATATATATATATATATATATATATATATATATATATATATATATATATATAAAATAAATATATAAAATAAAAAATAAAAATAAAAAAAAAATAAAAATTTTTTTTTTTATATTTATAAAAAAAAATATAAAAAAAAAATATAAATATATATATATATATATATATATATATATATATATATATATATATATATATATAGAATATAACTTTAGTAGAAAAAATGAAAAGAAAAAAAATCTAATAAATAGTTTAAAGCTAAGAAAATTAGCGTTCTGAAAAATGGTTTTTCAAGTAACGAATTGAAAAACATTACAAGCCAGTAAAATTAGAAGTTAAATACAAAGTCTTGTCAAACATAACTATCTACTTTTAGTTAATTATTTGCTTTTGTAGCTTTCAACTAGTTTTCAGTTTTTGAGGTAGTTTTTTTTAACTACCTTTTCCTAAATATTACCTAATTTGATTGACAAAAACTAATTGTATAGACCATTTTATTAATTTTTTTTCCCATGATATAGAAATCAATTTTTAGAACACATAAAAATGAAATTTATGATTTACTTAAAAGTTTATATTTTTGTTAATTGTTACTCATTTCCCACTCTCCCACGTGGATAAAGGCGATTTTGTGGCAGGACCTACAAGTTGGAAAAGAAGACCTTTGACCTCTACTTTCCAATGTGATCCATTAATTGTGCAAGGAATGGCGAGAATCTAAACCAAGTCCAAAATCCATTTTTCAACTTCAACAATGCATTTCAAATATCAATAATGAACCATTTATCCATCTATGATGAGTGCTAGAAAGAAAATTATCATAGAAGAGGTTAAATTTTATATATTTTCTATAACTAAATAAAAATAACATATAAATTTAGGATTTTAAAAATTTTATTCCAAAATAGATTTGGGAGACTTTATACTTATATATTATTTATTTTTATTTAATATATGACTTTATCTCTTAATTGAATTTTTAACCTAATATCTAATATCGATAAAGTTATTATGTTGTTTTAAAATTGTGTAGATTTTAAATGAAAATAATCTTTTAACTATGGTGTCTCCTGTTTGAAATGACAATAATTCAGTTTTTAAATATTCTTAACTGAAAGTTGATGTTGGAGGATTTTAATCAATTGAATTAGAAGGTCGTTATAATTTCTTTTTTTTTCTCTTTCTCTTGTGATTTTTACTATTCGGAGGATTTGATTTGGTCTAGTTTCATTCCTCTCATTAAGTTTTTAGCTCTTTATCAAAAATTGGTTTTTGATAGAGGTGTCATATTGTGTTTTATTTGTTCCTTACGTAGGGAATTAGTGTCCTTCTGCTATGTTTACATGATATTGGTTCTAACAAATCTTTCTTAGTTTATCTATATTTTTTCCATCTGATTTAATTTTTTTTCTTTCATTTTTTAGGGAGTCTTTTGTTTAAACACATTAGGTTAGATGTTATTATTTTTTATTTGGATGATTTGGAGAATAAAGAACTATAAAAGATTTTAGGAAAGTATTAGCATTAACATTAAATAATATCTCTAATAAATCTATACATGACTGACTTTTCTGTTTTGAATATCTTTGGTATCAACACTAGGTTTAGGAAAGATGTTATTCTTATCCAAATTGTTTGAAAATTCCTAGATGTTGATTAGATTAAAAGTTAACATTGACAGTGTTGTTAGAGGTTGTCTTGGTTTTACTGCTTTTGTTTGTATTTCCAAAGAAAGTCAGAAAGAGTATATTGACAATTTTTCTTATTTTTATGGAAATCATCAGTGGTCCTATTCTGGCTATTGAACATTATTAGATTGCTAGTTATAAGTGTGTTTGGTTTGAGTCTGACTCTTCTGTGTGTCAAGCTTTTTTCTCTTCTCACAATGTTTCTTGATCTATTAAAGGTAAATGGACAAAATACATTAATCTTTATACGGGTATGAAGTTCAAGATATCACATGTCTTTCCTAAAGAAAATTATTCATAAATCGACAAATCTAGGAATTGAAAATAAGTTAGTCTATAAATAATATAATATTATTAGTCTAATATTTTTTATAATAGGTTTCAACTTCTTGTATTTGTATTGTTTAGTTTTATTTTATTGTGTGTATTTTTTTGTATTTCTGTACATGGGTAGTTTAATTGAGATAAAAATAATTATTTAGACAAAATTTAGAATAATAGGAATCGCATTATAAAGACGTTTCATGATGCTTATTGCGATTTAGAAATGGAGCATAGTAAAAACTTGAAAAGCAATTCATTTACTAAAAAGGATGAAACGAAAGATGGTAAAATACGTAAAGGCTTGTTTCGTTTAATTTACTTATTCTTAAAAAGGTATTTTGATATGAGAATTTGTGATAAATTTCCACTTAAAGTAGGAGATATATTTTCATCTTTACTCTTTTGTCGAAGGAAACTTTAGAAAATAGGTGTGAATTTAGAAAATGCAATCTAACACGCATAGCCAATGGCGATGAAATTGTGCATTCACAACTCACCAAACAGTGTAGACACAAATTCACCACAACACGCAAACACGACTTAGTGGTCATGAGAACACGTATAAAATTTATTGTAAATACTTTATATTTAATTGCATTATTTTCTGTCTTCCTATAATTTCTAGTTAGTGTTTTTTTTAATGTGTATTTTTGTTAAGAGTGTTTAATTAGTTTATTAGCTGACAATTTATTAACTCTTTTTACTATTGTTCAAATCTTAAATGTACTCGGTTGAGAACACGTTTTCCTAAGTCCAATTACCTTTTAGTTAACTGAATTTCCAAACGAAGCTGTAAGGCAGCAATTTTGATGGAAAACTTTTTTTTTTTTTTCCGTCTGAGGAAGGTAGTTTCTTTTATAAAAAGGTAATTTAATTTTATAAAAGAATTTGAAATATCCAATGGTAAAAAAGTAAAAGTTAAATTTTTTTATATTCTCAAATTGTTTCAAATTTATGTGTTTTTTCATATTTTTTTCTTCAGGACCTTATGAACATAATTAATATTAAAATATTATTAGAATAATTACTTTTGGTTGATTTTAATTATAATTTTTTATTAATGTTAATACAAATTATTTTTTATTTAAATTTTTAGAATTATTTTTATCATTATTGTTATTATAAATAATTGTTATTTTTTATTTAATATTAGCCAAAATTTTCGAGGTCAATTTCTATTTAGGAAAACTATTTTTTTAGTGAATGTGAACTACATTATCTATTATCATTTATAGTGATTAATTATTATTTTACCATCAACACCAAATTTTATTAGTTTATTTTTTTAATGTTGATTAAGAAAAATTTAAGATAACAAATGAAGATTGTTTTTGATCAATTTCAATTGAATAAGTTCGTCAAAGGACATTAATAAAAACGTGGACAAAATAAATTCAAAACAATTTTCAGTCAACATCAATATTAATATTGAAGAAATCTTGACAAACTTTAATTAAAAATTAATATTAACTAAGATTGACTAATTAATTTTTTTATTAATATTAATATTGTTTACTATTAATAATTATTTAATATTTAAAGAATTTTGTTATTTAGTAATAATTGAAATATTTGATTAAAACTTAATAAAATTAAATATATTTAAATGTCCGAAAAATTAAGAAATTTACTATCTAAACCCAAGGTTAAGCTTTTATGAGCATGAAGGTCTAATTAATGGTTGATGCAATTGAAAATAAATATATCTTTTCATACAAGAGAAAAAAATATCATTATTATCAAATTTTGTCCCTACTTATGAGTGTCATCAGGTACATCAAAACTCAGAATGTAAAATTTAAAAGCTATTAAAACTATGATGGATTCATTCTTGATCCTTGACACTCTCTACTGGCACAGGTAAAGAATTCGTTCAAAACAATAAGGACAGAAATTACAATCACATGGCAAGACAAATCAAAAGCATAATCATTTTATAAATTGGGTTCATCTAGTTCTTTTACTTCTTTTAACAGTAGAATTATTATTTTTTCAGAAGAACCTAAAACGGTATTTAAATTGAAAGAATATTACTTACGGGATAATTAGAGCATCGTTATGATTTTCTCTTTGAAATTAAAAACATTAGGAAAAAAATATTCATTTTTAAATAATATATATACACATATTAACCTCGGACAATGTTCTTTTATTGAAAATAAAAAAGAGAACAAAAATGGAAGAAAGTGATACGAAGTTAGCATGAGTTGTTCACATGATGATGATCTTTAACATGAATGATAATTTGGTCCGGTCCCTAATTAAAATGTCTCCCACGTTAGTTTTGCAACCATGTAATGTTCTACTACGTCTTATTCATATCTTATTAATCTGTGGAAATTTAAAAAAAAATAAAATTGTTGAAGACATCAAACAACAAGTGATAGAGATGTTCAAAGTTCAAACTTCAAATTTGTTGCATGTGATTTTCTTGGTTTGTAAGAGATTTATAGTACGTTGTACTCTGCACAGAATGAAAAGGAGAGGTAATTACTTGGTGATTTTTCTCAGTTGATTTGTTTGAAAACTTTTGACTCAAAAGTGTTTGAAAAAAATAGCAGAGATGCACATAATTATGAGATTGGGTCCAAGAGTGCAAATGATTATAATGATTTGGAATCACAAGCACAGGCAAAATTAGTGATAATTATGGAAGCAAATTCCACCATCCTCGCCTAAAGGGAACACACAACACTAATTATTATACCCTGTGCCTTTGTGTGGCTCCAAAATTCAAAAGAAAAAGAAAAAAAATGGACACGTAGGTAGACATTGATGCATGCTAAAAAATTGATAAAAAGGCTTTAAGTAGGGTTTTGGAGGAGCTGGACTTTGTGCATTGTCAACAAGCAACTTCCCATAATCATTCATGGAAAGGTTCAAAGGTCCTTGTTGTCTATTTTATTCTTTAAATTATGTGGTTTAGTTCTTGATTTTCAAACCATGCATGTATAAATGATGGTGATGATGTATTAGTTTGGGGATAGGGTCATTTCTTACTTTAGATATTATATTAAAACACATAGAATGATGACACTTGTAGTTCACATTTTAAAATAAATTTTCAACTATAGAAAAATGGAAAGAGAAAGTGAGAAGTGTGGGATAGAATATTTAAAACAAAAGTGATATATTGACAACCACTATCCCATTACAACCAAATGATAATCAGTTACGTGGATTTTTTTTATTAATAAATATACATGACATTGAGGTTAAAATTGTAATTTCATTTGGGGTGTCAAATTCAAAATTTAAAATTCATCATAACTTATATGTGTTAAAGGAATGAAAAAATATTAACGAAGGATGTCATTTCATTGATTCATGCCTCATTTCATTATCAAATAAGAAGCAGATGTATACATATATAGTTTAATTTGTGCATTCTTCATGTACACACATAATCTAATGTCTACATGAAGCATATAAAAATTTTAATGGGTGTGTTAATATGTGTAAGGTAGTTGAGAAGAAAAAAAAATATATCGATTTTTTTTTTATCTATGTCTAGAAAACAGTTGAAATGATTAGCTTTTATAATCTCTAAAAATATACTAATTGTATTTTTTTTAATGTGAAAATCCTAATCGAAACATGTTTCACTCACGTAAAAGTTTAATTAACAAAGTTTTTGAACTTTTAAGTTTTTTCTTCCAACAAACTTATTTTTTTAATCTATATTTCTCTTATAAATCTTTTAAGCTTACCACTAATGATGTACTAAAATAAATCAGAAATTACTTTTGAACTCAAATGAAGATATTTTCTGACAAAATTTTCTACTTAGAAAAACAATTGATTAGATTAAATTTTAATGTGAAAATTCAATCTCAAAGAATACTTAATAGGTGTTACATAATCCACTTATGCGAATCTATCTCACCTATAGTTCGATATTTATATATGTTTTTGGTTCACTACACATGAAGCTAAAGGAACCACCATGGAGATTATATAAAGAACACTACTCTCATCGTTAGCAACAACAACATTGTTGAATAATACACATAGTGCTTAGACGAAGTCACTTTGTACAAAAAATATTAGGAGACGTTTGGCTCTTTTACAATGATATTGAATTGTATAGTTAACCGAAACCAAGAAATGCCCCTAACAATATGAAGTAATATGCTTTTCAATTATCAAAGATGAAGACAAAGTGCAAAATCTTCCATAATTCTATCCAACATATTCCTTCCAAATATTGGGTCAAAAGACCATGTATCCCATGTGAATAGGTTCTGCTTGTACCACATGAAAAGTCACTACAATATTAACCTTTGAGCATTCATTCTTATACACTAGACTTGGATGTTGAAGTCTAAATTCAATATTCTCTTGTACAACATTCTCTTCTCATGATCTAACAAATTTCAAGATAAATCTCTCTCAAGCCATCAATGCAACGAAAAATCTTAACGTCATCTACATGACCACCCTAAAAAAGATTAAGATATAGATCATCCACTAAAGAAAAAATTATGAAGTATTACTACCAAACTAGACAACTAGACGAATTTCAAGTTAAGTTGTCTAATGACTTTCCATCAACCTTATGTTTATATTTAAACATAAACTATCTCGTTCCCCTTAACCTAATCTCCCACAACTTGAACCTTATTGAACTTGTGTCAAACATGCAACCCAAATTATACCAACCACACCAACCGATATCAAACTAAAACCTACCATTGTCAAACCTCACATAGAACCTTCCCCCATAAACAAAAAAAAAATACTTTTTTCGTCCACATTCCTCTAACCTTTCTCCTAAATGACCTTACTACAAAACTACACCTCTAAACCTTCCTTACCTCAACCAAAAGACTCTACATCTTATATTGGGAACTAATAAACATAAATGCTATTTAAATTCATTCTTTGAAGTTTACTATGTTTTCTTTTCAGCATTTACAAAGAAGGAGTTTGTTTTTAAAACTTAAGACAATATGTTAGATCAAAGACAATATAAGATGTGTTACAAGTATAAAGGTAGGAGGAAAAACATATCTCCTTTGGTACATGCCAATCCGCTAAATAAGTCATAAATAACTTACCAATTAAAGAAAAATAAGAAGATTTTGTGTTATCTTATCAAAGAAGGAAGTCAATGAAATTTAATAAATGTTATTTAATACACAATGATTCCATTATTAGTAATTTTTTTTTTGTAAAAAATACATTAAAGAATATATTTTCAGATTTAGAATGCACAATCTGAAATGTTTTAATACATTATGAAATGTACATCCTGAAATGTATATAGAGCTTCAAAATAGGTTATGGATTGTGCAATTCAGAAACTTTCCGAGTCACCCAATCTAGACCAAACCAACACTAATTATAATAAAGAAAACTTCAAAAAAAAAAAAAATCAACCTCTTCAAGTGGTATAATAGGGCAATAAGATTCGAGACGATTCTTCAAAGAGCAACACTATTCTAATAGAGTCTATCACATACAAACACACAAACAACGCATGCGAGAGAAAAAAAAAGTATAATTGTTGTATAAACGTGAACTGAAAGTAATTTTGATATTTTATTATCCTATAATACAACTTCAAACCATGTGGGAATGCCATGACGCAATAAGCATAAGTGAAAATAATACACTAAAATAAGGATATTTCTTTTTATCCATTTGAAAACTCATTTTAATATTTTTTTTAAAGTGTTTTCAAAATTCTTGAACTAATCTTAGCCTTCAAATTAAAAACAAAATAATCTAACAACTATAAAATTATCTCCCACGGTGGAAAAGTATATCAATGTCCCCTACCTAGTCTCGGTCACTAAACATGTATATTCAATTGATGGAAAATTTATTAGAAAAAATACTTATCATAACAATTTTACGTAGTTGTTTATATTTATACAACTTTTAAGAGAAAAAAACATTACAAAGAGGAGCGTTTAAGAACGACCCCGTTTAATTTCTAAGGAGAAATTCGAGAGTTTAGTTCTCTAGGGTGAGAAAATTTTGGAAGAAAAAAGTTAACGTTGATTTGAAATGGTTTAAGTTTATGATATATTTTTGTTTTAAATAATAGAAAATAACTTTTTTTTTTACTTTACAAATATATTTAGATCCTCTCTTGTTCACCATAAATAGGGGAATATTGTTTAATAAATCCTAGCAATTTATATTATGTTTTTTAAGTTTAATTAGTCTTAATTTATTTAGTTAAACTTAACAATGAGTTAAAATTAAAGCTTTCATTCCCTTTTAGTAAATAATACAAAATCGGCCCGTGACAGAAAGTAGTAAAATGGGTTAGTTTTGGGCAATTGCTTCCTGCACCCCATCAAAATTGTGCATAGATGATAATGTCCCTGTGAGTGAAGACTAAAGGGAAAGGCAAGGTTTTGGAGGCATATTGGAAGAGGTGTTGGGGAGGTGCAGTGAGGAGCGGCGAGTGGTTAACAACGGTATGCATTTCCTTGGGTTTGTAGAGGTAAGCCTTTTGATCTGTGATTGGAAATTTTGGTGAAGCATTGTTTTGATTTGAATGTATGGATGGTTTGAGAAGTTTGTTAGGTTTGTTAAGGTGATTTTGATTTGAATATGGAAAATACTTGAGATCATTATTCATATTATATTTCAATTTATTCTATATTTTATTATAAAATATTATATATAAATAAAATAATAATATATCACCACCCTTTGAATATATGGGTATTATGAGGGTTTTTTGCATATTTGTGGTGACTGAGCATAGATGTGACGTTCGGGTGTCAATGTTTTTTTTTTTTTTCAATTGGAAATTGTTTTTCAAAGAAATTTGGAAAACGTTTTTTGAAAGTATATTTTTTTTAAATCTGTCTTTTCAGAAAAATATTTTTTAGAATACAAATTTGATTTTTGAAAAATGCATTTCAGAATATTTTCGAAAAAGGTTTTTCAAAAGTCAATTTTTTATTTCAGAAAATGTTTTTTGAAACTCATTTTTCAATTTTAGAAAATATTTTTCAAAACTACTTTTCCACCCCTAAAATTTATTCCGAAAAGTATTTTTCAAGAGTTATTTTTACACCTTTTAATATTCATTCCGGAATATCAATTCCGGAATCCAATTTTATACACCAAGGATAATTTTAGTATTTTAAAGATGTGATGGGTTGCAGAAAATAAATGAGAGGGTGCAGGAAGCAATTGTCTTAGTTTTGTTAACTCATGGGTTGTTGATTTTACATCTCCATAATCCTTGCACTTTTCAGTAAATGATATCTAAAATCTATTAAAAAGTTTACTAATGATATTTTGGAAGCATCTCCAAAATAAGAATTTTGGAATGCATTATAAAATATATAATCCAAAACTTATTGTTATAGATTATTCGTTACAGAACACTTCCTAATAAACTTTATCAAACAATTTAAAATCTATTTTAAAATCTTGACTTGAAAATTAAAACATTTTAAAAAGCTTTAATTTTAGTTTTCAAAAACACTGAAGCATATTTGAAGAGATTTTGGATGATAGTATTGTCAAGGGCTTAGGCCCATATATTCTGACGATTTATCAATGATGAAGACATAGATGAAGAAGAGACCACTCAATAAATTCAAGAATAAATTCTACAGTTACCTTATTCATTGAAAAATGTGTTTGAAGGGTTACTTTTCTTTCCATTTAACGAAGATTCTTTCGGGGAGGTATTTTAAATCTTATCATGAATTTTTTTACTTAATTTTTACATTAATCTCGACTTTTTATCATTTTTTAATTTATTCCTGTTTTTCATTTTCTTGCTAATTCTATTTTTACCTTAGGAGAGCTATTGAAACCAATATGAATTTCATATCCATTAATGTGATTTGTGATTTCATCTATGTTTCTTATACTCTTGGTTTTTTAATCATTCTAACTACTTTCTACCGAATATTTCTGATTCTTTATTCTTTTATGGCTGATTTTAACATTGCTTAACCCATTTCTATATGAATGTGTGATTGAACATTATGGGTTGTTTTCGAACATTATATTTTGTTTTGTTCAGTGGATAATGGACACTGTGTTACAAGATATGAAGTGGAGCAAAATACAATATGTGGTGAAATTGTGAGACACGTGGTTGCATGAAACAGAGGGAAGGGGATGAAGAGCAAGTTCCTATTAGTCCAAAATCTATCCACGAGAGTTTGAGATTTGTTCTATAGATTTCATTGGCCTACTTGGCCTCCTATTAGAGCTCCCTCGGATTTTCTCCCACGTCAATATAATATAAGATCACTTTAGTGTGTGCATTCGAACAAAACTCCAAACCAGACTCAGTTTCCAGCAGCAAGCTATAGTAAGGTGAAAGAAAGATGGCAGTTGCAACATCTGGTGCTGTGTTAAGCAGGTTTGGATCTCACTTCTTGTGTGGAGGAAAGAGGAGTGAGGCACTGCTTGCTGCTGGCATTGGAGCCAAAGTTGGTGGTGCTGTTAGTCCTAAAAGACTTATTGTGGCAGTTGCTGCCGCTCCAAAGAAGTCATGGATTCCTGCTGTCAAAGGTGGTGGGAATTTCATTGACCCGGAATGGCTTGATGGCTCGTAAGTCCACCCATCTCACTGCTCAATTTTGTTTTCTTTCTTATACTCTTTGTTGGAAAGACAAATGCTTCGATAAGTTTATAAATCAAGAAAAAGACTGGTCAAATGAAAATTTGAAAGAGTAACTATAAAAAGTGTCAGCATTATTAAGGTTTTAGCCAAAGTGGTGTTCAATTCTCTTGATCATTCTGCTTTGTTAACCCTTCCAATTCTATGTATTCCTCAAACTCCCCAATAGTCCTTTTTGTGTTAAGAGTTTGGTGGTTTCATTTCCTTTACATTGCAGGCTAGCAGGTGACTATGGTTTTGACCCTCTAGGACTAGGAAAAGATCCAGCATTCCTGAAATGGTATAGAGAAGCTGAACTGATTCATGGGAGGTGGGCGATGGCTGCAGTTGTAGGTATCTTTATTGGGCAGGCCTGGAGTGGAGTTCCATGGTTTGAGGCTGGAGCTGATCCTAATGCAATTGCTCCTTTCTCCTTTGGTTCTCTTTTGGGTACCCAATTGCTTCTAATGGGATGGGTTGAGAGCAAGAGATGGGTGGACTTTTTCAACCCAGATTCTCAGTCAGTGGAATGGGCTACCCCATGGTCAAGAACCGCTGAGAACTTTGTCAACTCTACTGGAGATCAAGGCTACCCTGGGGGCAAATTCTTTGACCCTTTGGGATTTGCTGGCACAATCAAGGATGGTGTTTACATTCCGGATACAGAGAAGCTAGAGAGACTGAAATTGGCTGAGATAAAGCATGCTAGGATTGCAATGTTGGCCATGCTCATTTTCTACTTTGAGGCTGGACAGGGCAAGACACCCCTTGGTGCTCTTGGCTTGTAAAACAAAATAATGTACACTAGGGAGACACCTTGAATCATTGTCCTAGAGAGCCAAATTTCTCCCTTGAGACGTTTCAAATTCTATGCTCTAATCTTGGATGCATTCACCATGTATCTGTATTATAAATATTATGATATCGGCACCTCACGTAAATTACTTGCATCTGTATTTCATTTCCAACCAGATGGAGTGAAAGGGACAGGGATAGTTGAAAATTATCTTCATACTTATTTGCAGTGAGGAAAAGTACTTAGCATGAAATTTGTGTTTGAGAAGTACATGAGGTGGAATGACTCAAATGGTGATCATGTTCATCAATAAAAAATAATCTAGGCTTAAACTACCTGAAACAAGATAGAGGTGCAGTAGAATCAACTCTTTTTTGGAGGGATTTGTCTTAGTTATTAACTCCCAGTAGCCATCAAAAACTCTCCCCCGCACACAACTTCACTTCCAACATATGCTTTCCCTTCCATCTTTGCTATTCCAAATCGCTTTTGCAGTTTAGTTAGGGTCATTCTCATAACTAACGTGTCTCCTGCAATCACTGGCTTCCTGAATCGCACTTTGTCTATTCCAGCAAAGAAGAAATTCTGACGAGAACCTCCAACTTCAGGCTGCAACATAACCAAGCCACCTACTTGGGCCATTGCCTGCATCCAGGATAATTCAACAGAATCTTTAGAATATAACAGACACAACAAAAAATCTCTTTCATGAGTTGGATTGGATCTTATGCAGCAGGAAAGTGAATATAAATGAGTTATGAATTCTAATGAAGGTGCAACATTATAGAGACCAAACAGATATCCATGTGATTCTTGCATTAAAACTGGTACAAAATAAACCATAGCTACGCTAGACCCTAGGTCCATGTGCCCCACTTAATACATGCCTATGAAATACAAGCCATAAATGAAATTGAGTTGATAGGAAACTTAAGGCAACAAGCAAGAAGGACGCTTATACTCATTAAGGAGTTTTAACTCATTAAATAAGACTCAATTTTTGTAATTTTCAACATGATAAAGTTTAAAGTATTTAAAGAGCACGTTCTTAAACAAGTCTAATTTAACTTTATAATATCAGCTTCTAAAGCATGTAAAAGGAAAATTTTACATCTACTTATAAATTATATTAAAAGACCTTATTTCTAGTTGAAATGGATTTCCAATATATTCCTCATGTCAAGACTCTCTCGTGTATGAAACTATATATTTAAGAATAGTCTAATAGTGATATTGATATGTCTAACAATTTTGTTAGGATATATTCTGATATATTATGGACTTTAAACTTAACTCAATCTTAAAAATCACCTATTTATAAAATATTAAAAGATTTTATCTTTAGAATCTCTAACCGTCGATACTGGAATCTCCAGCACGTGTAGCCAACATTGCTATTCACATCGTATTGTATTCAGTTTCCATATTCAAATTTTGCATTTGGGTGGCAGGGTTCGTACACATCACTCCAAATTAAGCAATAGAGACACAATTAGACGAAACTAGCATGAGAGGGTTGGCTCTGAAATCAGCGTAGTGTTTACCTCAACCATGAGAACACCAGGCATGATTGGTCTTTCTGGAAAATGTCCAGGAAAGAAGTTATCATTTATTGTTACATTCTTTATGGCCACTGCAGAAACTCCAGGATTGTATTCAATCACTCTATCCACTAGAAGAAATGGAAACCTGAATGAAACCCCCACCAGAAACAACAAAGAAAATAGATTTAGAAAATAAACCAAACACCAAAGGCACAACAGTCAAGGGATGCACCCAACACTTACCTGTGTGGCAGAATTTCGAGAATCTTGTTGATGTCCAACGATGTTGGAAATGCAGGGTACCCTACAACAACAGCAAAATCCAAAAAGCAAGCGTGTAAGAAAATGGAAAGTGAAAGAATCCAAGTGTCATAAGAAAAAACCAAAACTGCGTACTGAATTCAATTGGGGTGTCTAGGTTTGGAGCATCTGCAGAATCCAGAGAACAAAACGTTGTAAAGGGTGTTGTCGCGATGGTTTTCCTCAACTGGGTAGCCAGAGGCTGAGATCTGGGGCTGGAAAATGTGAAAGATAAGAATTTGGATTGATGGGGATGAGATGCTGGGAAAGAGGGAGAGAAGAAGGTGTTGGAGAGAGCAGAGAGTGTCATTGTTTGAGCTTGGTTCTGAACTGTTAGTGATGTTTTGTGTGTGATTTATAGGTTATTACGTAAGATGTTGGATGAGCGAAAGTAACAAACAATGCTACATATGCAACCGTTAATGGCGGTTTTTCGTGGTTGGACGTTGTTTCTTCAACTATAATTATGTAAAATTAAATGCTCCTTGTTTGTCACTCGCATTATTGAGAAGAATGAAACCTTTTTTACATAAATAAAAATATATGACTGAGTTTTATTAGATAATTTAATTGGAATTTCTATTATAATTACTAGACAAATTATCCAATCATGTGTTGCTTGTTATAAGAAGGGATTTCAATTATAATAACTAATTGAGTTATCCTCTCAATCAAATAAATCTTCTGTAAATGTTGCCCTATACATGCTTGTAACAAGTCACTGTTTCCTTGCATAAACAAAACTGTACTGTCTGGAAATTATTCATGTGAAACAATATGTATATTACCGACTCAGAAATAGGTTTCAACCAATGCTGATCATTTTTTAAATGTTTGTACCACTTTTTATCAAGCATTGGTCCACAAAAGAATAATTGAAGAAATTTGGTTTTGATTCTTTTGTTGTTCACTATTAGAATTTTTTATATTTCATGAAACTTTTTCTTCAAATATTTTGTAACGGGAGGTTACAAAATTCCCATAAAAATTTATTGGCAATTTATTTCTTCCGAATTTTTATAGAAAAGTAGAAAAAAAACTACAAAATATGAAAAAAAGAGTTTAATTTGTGCCTACTAGTAATGGAAAAGAAGTGTGTCTTGTAGTAACAATCTTGAACTTATATTTTTTTCAAAATATTGCATAGTTTAAAATATAAAGATCAAATTGAGGATTGGTGTAGTTGAGGTTAAAGTTGGATTATATGTTATATGACACTTGATATTGGGATAAGAATTGAGATAATAAAAAGACAATGTTCTTCCATTAATATATTTAATATATGACACTTGGTTAAGTAAAGAAACATTTCTTTTATTAAGAGTAATTCTTATACAAGTAAATTTGATCTTATATATGTTGATATATGGAGTCCATATTATAATATTTCCATGAATGACACTGATTTACTTAGTCGATACTTTTAAAAAATAAATCTCAGGTGAGAAAATGCTTGATTGATTTTGTTAAGTATGTGATGACACAATTTTAGAAAACTATTAAATGTATACATTCTGATAATGGATTAAAAATTAAAACATATAGTTTTATGATTCTCATAACATTATTCATCAAACTACTTGTGTGGATACACTTAAAAAAAATGATATAGTTAAAAGAAATTACCAACACATTCTTAATGTTGCTAGAGTTTTACTTTTTCAAGTTAACCTCAGTCAACAATTTTGGTGTTATGTTACAAAAAATGTTGTTATCTAATTAATTGAACTCCTATTCCTTATCGAACATTCTTTTTGCACAAAGAAAGAAGCTTGATACTAGAGTTTGTCTTGGTCTGTTTTTCGGATACAGAGCCAACAAGAAAATGGTATTTGGTATTTAATTTGATCGATCACAACATAAATATATCCCAAAATGCTATCTTTTATGAAAATATTTTCTCTTATCATGATTACAAGCAAAAAGATAATTCATTTACTCAATTTTCTTTATTTTTGTATAACGGTTTTGAAAATTTTACTAATGATCATGATGAGATATCCACTTCAAACAAAAATTTTAATAACAAAGATAATATTTGAGTCATGTTACTAGAAGTGTCGTTTGTGTTAGAAATCCTCCTGCATATCTTAAAGACTATTAGGTAATGACTAATTCTACCAAAAATGAGAAACCTTTCTGCATCAAATATCCTATTTCATCTTTCATGACATGTGACAAATTGTCCTCTAATTTCAAACATGGTGTGTTTTCTATTAATATTGGTCATGGACCTAAGAGCTATGAAGATGCTTCTGAATACTTTCATTGGAGAGAAGCTATGAATAATGAAAATGTTACCTTAGAAAATAACAACACTTGGATTCCTACTAATATGCCTTAAAATAAGTCTGTTATGGGAAGTAGATGTATATATAAAATCAAGAGAAAAGTTGATTGTAGTTTAGATAGATATAAAAACAGACTTGTAGCTAAAGGATATATTAATTAGAAGGTCTAAATTTCTTTGATAGTTTTATCTCATAACTAAGTTGACCACGATTAAACTTTTAATTGTTATTGCTACTATAAATAATTGACATATAAAGTAATTAGATGTAAATAATATTTTCTTGAAAAATTATATGAAAAAATTTATATGCAGATTCTTATATATGGCTTCCTCATGTTGTTCATCATTTGAATTTGAGTTTGTTCATGTCTTCTCCCACTATATCCATTTGCGCTATTAAAAAACACTCCAAGGAAATGTCTATTTTTGGATGCTAACAGTGAAACTCATCTAAAAAAGAGTACAGTGACTCAAACTAGGTTGGATGCATCGAAACAAGAAAATTTGTTACTAAATTCATCATATGAAATTGAATTGGTCCAATCTCAGATTGAGCCAAATCAAAACAAGTCCATGTTTATATTAGTTAAACTAAACCTAGGTTTAGGTGACATTGTATAATTAAAAAAAAAAACTATGGTTAAAACCTCAAAATCCTAAATAATTTCTATTAGAACACTTTTTTCAACTTTTTAATGTTCTGACTACTTTAAAAGTCATACAAAATTTACATAAAATATAAAAAGGTATTTAGATTGCTTACTACGGTGTTTAAATTTTTTAAAAAAGTTATTTTGACGCCCTTTCAATGTTTAGATGATTTTTTAGGGCTTGTATTATTAATTGTCAGACATAATGATTTGCTAATATGACATGCTACTGTCAGACATAATCTAGGACTAGTACTAGTCCATTGCATCCATGTAATTCTGAAGCAGAAAGAAGATTTTAGAGATTGTAGAAAAAGTATCATACTACTACCATTGACTTTCGTAGTGTATTTGATTATATTGAAATCACTAATTATGTAGTGTTATTAGTTGTGTTGTGAAATATAGTTTTGGTTTTGATTTTGATTTTGATTTTGATTTGAGGGCTAATCAAGAGAGAAAGGAAGTAGATCCTGAAAGAAATGTGTGGCGTGGAGGGAAAAGGGAAGTTGAGAAGATGAATAATTTGACAGGAGTGGGTATTAAATAAATGTGGCAGTAGTTTTGTAGAGAGAGAAGCAAAAAGAGCGAGAGTGTGAGGGTGAGTGAGAGGAGCATGGAGTTCAACCGCAGCGATTCATCGTCGCCGTCTTCGTCCATGCCCACACCCAACACCGCCGATCCCAACAAACCACCCACCGACCCAATGCATTCGTGGTGGGAGTCCGTCTCCAAGGCCCGCTCCCGCATCCACGCCCTCGCCGCCATCCTCCCCTCCTCCTCCCAAGACCCCCTCTCCTCTCTCGCCGACTCCGACCGCCCCGCCCTCTCCCTCCTCTCCTCCTCCGCCGCCTACGCCGCCGTCTCTGCCTCCCTCTCCGGCTCCCACTCCGACCCCCTCTGCCACTGGCTCTACGACACCTTCCTCTCCGCCGACCCCCACCTCCGCCTCGTCGTCCTCTCCTTCGTCCCTCTCCTCACCGGCCTCTACCTCTCCCGCATCCACTCCCCCGAGCCCCCTTCCCTCGCCGGTTTCGAGGCCGTCCTCCTCGCCCTCTACGCCGCCGAGACCAGATCACGCAACGGCAAACCCCTCCTCGTAACAATCCCAGACCTCTCCCAACCATCCATCTACCACGCCCCTCTCCGAAAACCCCAATCCCTTTCCCCTCCCTCCGTCGGCCTCATCTCCCCTCCCTTAGAACCCCAACTCGGCGTCAAATCCACCAAACGCCCCGCCATCGTCGGCGTCGCCCTCCACTGCTACTTCTCCCAGATCTCCCACATGCCCGCCTGGTCCAAGCTCGACTTCTGCCAATTCGCCGCCGCCTGGGCCGGCGCCGCCCCCTGCCCCTGCCGCAGTGAATTCGACGACGCCCCGATTCCCGATCAGAACCAGATTCACGACGCCAAAGGCGAGAGAATCCCTCTCCCCTGGGAGATTCTCCAACCCGCGCTCAGAATCCTCGGACACTGCCTCCTGGGGCCGTTGAACTCTCAGGACGTGAAGGACGCCGCCTCCTTCGCCGTTCGCTGCTTGTACTCTCGTGCCTCTCACGATTTGGTGCCGCAGGCCATTCTCGCCACCAGGAGTCTCATTCAGCTCGATGTGAGGACCGCAGAGGCTGCCAAGGCCAATGCTGGTTCCAACTCCAATGCCAACACACCCACCAAGGTCAAAAAGCCTGAGATTCTCTTGGTTTCCAAGTGACGATGATGATGATGATGATGAGAAGGAGAAGGAGGATAAGCGTTGCTGCCGTGTACTATTACTGTAGGTCTTCATACTGTAAGAAGAATTCGTGTTTGTATAATAGAAACTTCATAGCTGCATTGTCAACTCTTTTTTTTTTTGTTTTCTTTTTGCTTCTTCTAGGTTATACATATATGTTAATTTATTTTTTTCCTACCGAGTGATTAGGTAGCTGTATTGACTTTCTTTCTTGATGGAATTATGCTGTTTTTCGGATGTGTGCCTTGTCTGGTTATAATCTTGCAATTTCAATATGGTGTGTGTGGTGCTTCTGCCTTGGGCTTATTGTTGTACTCTTGAAGATTGAGGAAATTGAATGGGGTCTTATAAATGAGTTGTGATTTTCCTGCGGTTGGTTTTACTGGAGATTTCAGCTTCTACCTCTGATTATTATGATGCTCTGTGCTCAGTAATAGGGTATTATTCAATTTATGCTGAGATGTCACTGCAAGGCCTCCTCTATATTGTTGCTTATTATTACCCATAGAAGATTGTATGTGAATCAATTATTTCTGATATGTACCTGCTTCCTGGTTGGGTACTACCTGTATACTCAGATGTACCTCTCTAATTTCTGATATCATCTGGATATCACGTAATAGATATTGTATTATGAAAAAAATACAGTACTACGTATGATTTTCTGCTCAAACAGGATGTGGAGAATAACTTTTAGAGTTTTTTGATTCTTGTCATTGGGATATGGTTACATGTGACAATGTTAATGAATCTATTGTAGTACTCATTAGAAGAATGACAGAAACAATTTTGTAGACTGATAGTCCCTAGGATAATTTGAACTCCATACTGTCTGGCGATTGTAGGTTTAGAAGTGCCAAAGTTTGAGTGAGTAATCTGTTTGACAACCGTTTTTCGTGCTGGAACTAGAAACTTCATTTGCTCAATTCTGCTACTCTTGTTATATTTGGAGGGATGAACTCTTGTATTCAGTTTTGCAGTGTGGTTTGGCTTCTAAACCCTGGTTCCAAAATAATGTTTTTCATTCTATTTGTCTAGCATTGAAGGGGACTTTAGAGTTTTCTCCTTGTTATCAGATACTGTTTCGATGCTCAGGTAATACAATATAGTGTTTGTATACCTATCCTTTATACAGTGTCTTGGTTCATTTATAAACTAAAATTTAGTTAGTCCATGCGTGCAGTTATTAAGCATGTGCTGTTTGTATAGAAGTAAATTATATATTAGAAATGGATTAGGCCTAGCTTTATCCCAAAAGCTAGTTTAAGGAGGGTAAGATTATGCAAGTCTTATACAAGGACTGCTTTGGCCCTATTCTTGGCATGTGTAGGATATTAGCAAATACACCCACACACCTCCCTCTTGCCCAATATTGATAATCTGAAATGTAAAGTTTGTCAAATAACCAGTCACTCTACCTCCTTTTATTTAGTACCCACTCCAATCAAATTACTTAACTTTCCTTTTCCTCTTTTATCGTTCTTCTATCAAATAATTCTTCTTTAACTAGTCTGTGCTGTGTACCAAATATGTAAAATATCCTTCTCTTTTTAATTTACTTTTATTTTTCTAATCCCAATATACCCTCATTGCAATCTCGTAACACCTTCACCGGAATTGAAGAAATTATAGACATCAGTGTGGACGTTGAGGAGGATGATTGAAGACATCTTATGCCAATTTTCTAGTAACAGAGCGCTGTGGATAGAGTCATTGTTATGGCATGTGACCACTTTTGGCCTAATTATGTTGTGCCTAATCTGTAATTTTCCAGGAATCTTAAAATTTGAGGATATTAAGATCTTGTAGGTCACTTGGGCTCTCGAGGTCTATATTAGTGGAAGAGTTTTGTTTCTGTTTTTTTTTTCCTTATCCAACATGCACCCGTACCCCCATTTGGTATTTGACCCTTCTGTGATTCTCTTCGGGGGATGCTTAGTTCATGCAGTAGCACGCTTTTTTGGTTTTCAATAGAAATCCATAATCTATATATTTGCTTTCTGAGCTTTGGGAGTTGAAATAAATAGAGAACACAAAACATCAATTATAGTTTATTCTTTCAATATTTTTTTCATTTATGATACAATACGTCATAAATTTGATTAATAAGTGATTTAAAATATATTACAGTAAGTTCTTTAATTTAAACTATAGAGATATCTTGTTATGTATTTGAGTACAGTTGGGAATATGGATAATTTGTGGTTTTTGATAGCTAAACTCATTTAGTTCAGTCTCCATAACTGAGTTATGCTAAACATGGTAAAAGAGTATGCACTCAAAAAAATGGAATTACAATTTTAGTTAGGCATACAATTACAATTAATGTATCTGCACGTTTTGTATTTTCATTGGTCGATTAATAATAATATGAGGAGTAGCTACTTAACACTTAACATCCTGGTGTCAATCCACATCACAATTTGATTTGCAATGTATTTTTCTGATTTTAAAATGCGGAACAACAATTAAACAATATAAAAATTTGACCTCGTGTTTGGACATTTCTCATATTTGATGGATGGAAGTGTAAGAAGAAACTATGGATATACAAAAAGAAATCATTGGACATTGGCTCCACCTACCGATGGCTTGCCCAAAATGACTGAGCGAGCCGGCCAGTTTGCATAAATATATTAAAACACATTATTTTATCAGTAAAAATATGTAAATATTTTAAAATTCTTTATTTAATTAATTAACGTGTTTAATTGGATAAATTAGAAGAATTATTATATTTATATGTTAAATTAATTAATAATTAAAACAGTACAATTGTACATGTTAATCTTTTACATTATTTTTTATTTGATTTTATTTTTATTTTAATTTTTAAGAAAATGTCCTATTGTTCCCACTTGTAGTGTCTCGCCCCATTTTTGCACATTTGGTTCACCAGTTAGATGGAGAATACTACAGTAGAGTTCAATCTTGCCTGCACCTCCATAAATCTTGCCTTACGAGAGAAAAAAATTGATATTTTTTGAATTATTTTAAATGTAAAAAATAAATTTTGTGTAAATTAAAAGTTTTTTAAAAATTATTTTTGACTTTTAGATTACACAATTCAAATTATTTTTTTTATAAAAGAGTTCTAAATTACACAATCTAAGATGATTTAATTCTAAATTTAAAAAAGATTTCTGAATTATTTAATGCAAAAACTTTTTTTAAAGAAAAAATAACTTCCAATCGGTAGAAGATAAAATAAAAAAAAAAATTGTTTACTAGGATGCAAAAGAAATTTATGAAGGTTGAGGAAGAATTTTCCCATAGTGGATTTGATGAGTTAAAAATATCTACATTTTCAATCAAATTAGGACTGCTTCTTCCTGCACCTCCATATCATCTTCCTGCACCTCCATAATTTTCAAAATTCCAATAATAGACATGAGGAAATTACAAATTTAACCCTGCTACGGTTTGTAGTCTCTACGGTTT
>Ga0099825_1002367_pt1 | contig 25007 bp, 9 predicted proteins | sample SiratroredBW_FD_76838 | JGI IMG/M metagenome (GOLD analysis project Ga0099825, IMG submission 76838) | Root nodule microbial communities of legume samples collected from California, USA - Siratro red BW | ecosystem: Host-associated > Plants > Roots > Nodule | place: USA: California | collected... | reverse complement strand
TATATATATTATTTTTATAAATAAAAAAAAAAAAAAAAAAAAAAAAAAAAAAAAAATATTACAATATATAAAAAAATAATATAAAAATATATATATATATATATATATATATATATATATATATATATATATATATAACTTTCATAATCTATATAAACAATTATTTCAACTATAGAATCAATTTAGACCCAAATTAAAAGTACAATTATTCAAAAATTATCATCTTAAAAACAATTGAGTACACCTTAAAAAAAGAATAAAATATCTAAAAATTATTTTTGAAAATAAATTGTTATAATTAACGAATATAAATTGCAAATTTTAATCAATAACATAAATTATTGTATCTTATATTTATAAATAATCATTTTATTAAAAAAAATAAAATAATATATTATTAAAATAACTAATTTTGAAAAAAATGAAGTTATAATTGGAATTAGGACTTCATTATTAAAATGGGGCATTGGTAAATTGGGTGACAACTTGATAAATTTGCAAATTAGTGCTAAAATTTTGGACGGTGAACTATGTACATGGCACTGCTGCTATGTAATTCCCTCTCTTTCTTTCATTTCTAATAAGCCCGCATGGTTTTTTTCACAATAAAAGTATGCAAATTAGTCATTTTTTCACAATAAACTCATTTTAAAAAAACTTTGGAAAATAAGCATGTGTCAACATTATTTACCATGATAGACCTATTTAATATTCACTTGTGAATTTGGTCCTCAAATAACTGAATTTGTAATGTGAAATAGCATTATCAGTGTTGAAAAATCGACCAAAATTTGAATTTCCAATTTTAGAAAAATGTCGGATACCCATTCATAATTCACTATCCAAGAAGCCGAATTCCTAGGTATAAATAATGTCATTGAAACGTTAGAAACTCACTTAGAATTTGGCTTTCAAGAATCCGAATTTTGATAAGTTTTTTTAAATGATTTTTTTTTTCAAAAATTAATAAAAAGGATACAAAAATTTAGAAAAAAAAGTATCGTCTGACCAGAATTCATAAGCTTTTTTCAGAAACTAAATTCTAACCAGTTTTTCTACATTAACGTTATTAAACGTTGTAAATTTGACTATTTGGAAACTGAATCCTCAATATAAACCTGAGTTAAATTTATTTTGATAAATAATATCGACATCATTTGAAAAAAAAAAAATGAAATAGGTTTACTAGGAACAAAATTCACGAATTAGTATCCAAAACATTATCCTTAGTATGGTCAAATATTTAAATAAATGAATGACTTACATGGTAAATTACTATGTTTTCCATCTTCTAAATCTTTTGAATTTTTTTTTAGTTTTTAAAAAATATACTCTTTTATCTGTTTTGAGAATAAAATATAAATATATTTTAGTCCTTGGAAAAATTAATCTGAATTTCATTTTAGCCTTTAATACAGATACATAAACTTGGCTCTCAGTTATATAGTTAAGTAGAAACCAACAACTCAACTACTAGGCTGGAGTGAAAAGTTTGAGTAATTTCTTTTAAATGTTATTCAAATTTTAGTGCATATACTATATGTATATTTTCAAATTCTATCTTATATCTATGTGTGTGTATTAGATGTTTAAATAAAAAATTAGACATAATTAATTTTTATAGACAATTTAAAGCACTTCATAGAAAAAAAATATTAATCAAATAAAAAACTTTTAATTTTTATAGAAATGTATTACAGAATTTAATTACTAAAAATTGTAAACTAAGATTTAAACTTTTTATACTGTCTTTTAACTTGCATTTATATCTTTTTTACATTAAATATTTAAAACTAACTAATAATTGATATTAACATTTTAATTTTGAAATCTATATTGTTAATAAAAATATTTTTCTAATAACTATTTTTTATATACAAATTCTTATTATTTTATATAATTGTTTTTTTAACTCAATTAAATATCTACAATAAAAGAACTACTCACAATAAAATTACAAAACTAATTTCTTTTTATGATTATTTTTTTGAACATATATTTTATAGCTTTAATAATATCTTCTATTTTAAAAATTATTATAACGTATGCGTAGGAGAATTTGTTTTCATTAATAAATACAAAAAGATATAATAAAAAGTAACGTATATAAAATAATTCATTTAAAAAATTAAATTAAAATGATTTATATTTCAACTATTTTTAAATTTTAAAATTCTTCCTTCAAAATTTCGAAAAATTTAACTGTTTGTTGACATTTGATATCATATAGACTGTCCCATTTAATTTTATTTTGTAAATGGGGATACCCCTAAAGTATTCCATTTAATTTTATTTATTTTTGGCTTGTTAAAAAAAATATAAAGACTGTCTTGTTGACTGTTAGAGTAATCAATAGCAAATTAACAGATAAGTATGAAACATAATTTCTTCAAAATATTTAAGGGTTATTTTACTTTTAAAACAGTAGAATATCATTTATTTGATGATCTGTAAAAATCTACTTGTAATTAATGTTAATTAAATAAAATTAAATATTAAGTAAAAACTAAAAATCTTCTTGTATTAAATAACTAATTAAATGAGAAAGATATATTTGTTTAATTTGGTATGAAAATTAACCCTAAATAGAAGTTACTGCGTGTCAAAATTATTAATATTTAAGGTCTAAGACTCAAATTTATCTTATTATTTTAGTAATAAATATATAGCCTTTAAATAAAATATTTCTTAATAAAAATATAAATAAAATACAAAACTACAAGATAAATATTTAATGTGTGTGTGTGTGTGTGTATATATATATATATATATATATATATATATATATATAATTTAAATAAATATTCAATGTGAGTAACATATACATTTAGGAGAAATTTCCAAGTTTTAAGAAAATTAAAAGTTAGCCAAACAAATAATTAGTATTTACTATTTGATACTAATAGCGGAATTAATGTAAAGTGATTTTAAACTAATTGAATTGAGACTAAAAATAAAATAAATTTATAACATGTAAATAAAACTGCATAATATGTAGGAGAGAGATTGAATTATCAAATGTGTTATGAATTTTTTTTGTCATAGTTCCGGTATAGAGTTTTTATTAATTTTACTAATGGATAATTTTTATGAAAAAATTATTTGATTTTCAGTGAGATATTTATTTTGATTTTGATTATGTGTAGAGAGAGAAAAAAGGGCTAACTTAAAATCTTATTTTTGAACTTTGTGTCCAGTTTCATTGAATTTAAGAAACGTTAAGAGTTTGACCAAAGAAAGTTAAACATTTAAAAAAATGTGAAGTTTTTAACTTTATTTCAGGGAAGTTTTTGGTGTTACTTTTTACAACTGAGTAATAATGTACGTTAATTAGAATTTATTATGAACATTGATAATATTTAATAAAAATATTGAGAAATAATTCCTTTGAACAATAATATTTTTTTAATACTTATCCTATAAGATAAGTAAGAGAATTTATAATTATTTTGGTAAAATATATTTATATATACTTAATTTATCGAAAGATTTCTAAACTATCAATTTAATAGAAATGGATTCTTTTTATGAAATCAATTGTCAAAAGATTGTTTCACTAATTTAAACATTAAAAATAAAATTTGACCATCAACATTTTCAAAGAAGTTATTAACCATCTGCACCCAATCAATGCCATTTAAGGAGCTATTTATTGCACTTATTTTTCCAGAATCAAATTCATGGTTCCAAGATTTTTAGTACAACTAATTAATTGAAACTTGAATTTTATCACCTATGCAGTTGATATTCTCAGGTTAAGTGAACAATGACATGGTCGTCATGTTAAATATAATATATACTAATATATAATATAATGCTTAGGTTAAGTTATACAATTAATTGTGGTGGGTTTTAATTTATTCAAATATATCTTTCAATATATTAATATATCATATGATGTGAGATTATTCATTACATTTTTCAGGTGATTAAATAAAGAACAAAAATGTATTACTTTCATTTTACCGTGGTTTTTACTTTAGAAAACAAATATTTTTGTATCATGTTCTTTCAATCTCAATGTCAATTAATACGGTGGTTTCCATCTCATTGTTATCTTTTAAGGTATAAATACTAATTCTACATTACTATTAAAAATTAGTATAATATTTAGAGTGTATTTATGAATTTATTTAAATGTTTCATGTCAGAAACTGATAAATATGAACAGTTGTAGAAAAATCCTCAATGTACTTATTTTATAAAAATAGGAAATCTTTTGAGACGAATTAAATATTCAAAATAGTTATATTTTACTTAGTGAGATGAAAAAAAAAATAAAAATAAATATATAATAAAATCAAATAAATATCTACATAAAAAAAAAAAATTGTACCAGCTAAGTGTGCCACACAAGATTACACAAACTCTTCACATTCTGACATTTTAGCTTTATTAATGATTGGGTCCACCGCTAAGTTATAAATTTGTCATTTTTTTTGTTTTTGTAAAAAGTTACTAAATAATAACATTTCAGATTTTTCCAGTAAATTCAGAGTAACTGTTGACATGCATATCAAAAACATCAAAAATATCTTTCTGTACTAAAAGGAAAAAAATAATATATCATTTAAGCAATGCACTTGTTATTAATTTAAAAAAAGAATATAATTATTTCTTAAGAAATTAGCAAATAATTAAAAATATTAAATAGTCTTTAATGTTTTAAAAATATTCCTTTGTAAAATAAATAGTTTAAATAACATTCAACTCTTTCAGATTTAATATACGAAAAAATCATGCTTCAATGAATGAAAATATTTAATACAATTTTAAATGTTATTTAACTGATCAATAAATACTTTAAATAACATTTAACTCTTTCAGATTAATATACCAAAAAATCACGCTTCAATGAATGAAAATATTAAATACAAAATTAAATGTTATTTAACTGACAAATAAATACTTTAAATAACATTCAACTCTTTCAGATTAATATACCAAAAAAATCATGCTTCAATGAATGAAAATATTTAATTCCCAGTTAAACATTTAACTGGTATCTCATAGTCTGATGACCAGGCCTATCGTTTCATTATAATAACTTATAGTAACTAGTAACAAACGAGGAAAAGTTGTACTCGTTATTCAAAGCACATTTCAACACTTTAACGTCATTATTTACAGCCAGAGAAAATGACCAATAGCATTAAGAAATAATTAAAAAAAAAAACCTAATGTATATCATAATATAAATGATAATAATGGTAGCTTTGAATCCAACTATCCACATTTAGCACACATAAATGAATTCATTCAATTAGCAAACGTCATTAATTAATTTAATAAACCAAGGCATATTTGTAAAAATAAAAAAATAGGGGGAACTGGAGATAAGGATTCAATAACAATATTACTTGCAAAGAAAAAGAGGCAAAAAGTGTCAGAAATTGGAGAATTTTCTATTAACTTTCCTAGTAAGACAGCAGGACCTTTTCCATATACATTCATAACCCCTGGCCAATATCACTAAACAAATAATCCTATCCTTAAAGAACCTAAATTTATCATCATCTATCATTCCATTTACAAAACCCTTGAAAAAAAATAACAAATTATATTGAAAATGGAGACAATTTTTCACCAATTACCCTAAACCAACCACTTAGATTGATATATTGAGATCAATCCTAGGTTTTTTCATGGATGGAATAGGAACAAGAGAGTTGCACCTAGGACACTTAGGATTGTTCTTCATGATCATCACATATGACAGACAACCAGGGCACCCTGCAGCCATAGGAGAAGAAGCCATTTCACTCTCTTCCTCCTGAGTGTTATCCCTGAACGAAGAAGAGGATGAAGAATATGAGGGTGATGATGCTGAGAATGTTGGCTTCAAAAATGAAGTGCGTTTCTTGATAATAGGCTCTTTCTCTGCCCTCTCTAGTGCAGACTTAACCTTGTCAAGGGTGCACACACTCTGGTAGTTGCTTGAGGGCAATGAGGATGAAACAAGTTTCAAGTCCAAGCTTGATTCATCAAACAGGTTCAATAGCACATTGGATGATGATGATGAAGATGGGAAATTTAGGTCCTGAAGCTTTGGCCCTGCTGGCTTTGCATTGAGTCTGTGATCAGATACTGGTGGAGACCCTAGTGTGGAAGTGTTGCACTTCTGAAGATACACTTTCCCTGACTGCATCCACAAACAATTTCACCAACCATTCAAAGTTTAATCACACAATCACAACCACTTTAAAAAGTGATTTTGATTTTCATACTTATCAAACAATTATGAGATCACTAATTAAAAAAATTCACATGGGTTATATGAATTGATTAATACAAGATACTAGCAAACAAATCAAAAGAGTTGCAAAAAGAATGAAATTTGTTATGAAGGGTGTGAATGAATCTATGGGGAGGGTTCAGAAAAGATTTCAAGGATAATAAAGCTGGGATACCAGAAATATGAATCCTATAAGCTTTATGAGAAATAAATACAAAAACCTGATGATACATTAAAAGGCAAAAGTTTAACAATACCACAAAAGAGAAAAATAATAAAAAATCACCGACTGAAAAGTATTGAATTTTAACCTTTTCTTCTAAAAATAATACTCTTTTGTTTATCCTGGCAAACCATGAAAGCAAATAGTAAAAGTTCCAAATCGAAGCACAACAATGAAGGCATAAATACATTCTGTTAATAAATAATAACCAAATCAAAATCATGAAAAAGAATTAAAGAAGAAAAATAAAGCCTCCCAGTGAAAGAATTATCCAGCACGAGTTTCAGAACAAACAAAGCAAAAATCTGAAAAAGGAGAAACAGGGAAAACACAAACAGAACACAGCGATTTCATTCCGCCGTTACTTTTCTCATTGAAAATCGAGACACGACCCAAAAGAATTTTCGATTCCAGGAACCATGACTTTGTCCAGCGAAAGAAAAAGGTTTAATTTTTTTTTTCATTTTTATTATGATATTTTCGGAAAAAAAAACCCAGAAAAATCTGAACAAACCTGAAGGTCAAGGCGTTTTTCCCAGCCAGAAGGAACCTGCAAATCCAGGTCCAATTCCTGGGATTCAATTGAGGACCCACCAAGAAGGTCGCGGGTAATCAGAGCCGTTGATTTCTCACCGTGTGATTCGTTTCCGACGGTTCGATGCTGCTCCTCCTTGTAGCCACCACCCATGACCCGAATCAGAGAGCTAACTTCAGCGGCCATTGCTGAGCGTTCTCACGGAGGATTTTTAGAGAGAGAGAAAGAAGATAGAAGGAAAGAAAAACAGAGAAGAAACCAGAGGGGTGTGTGTGAGTTCCTTCATTTGTGGGACTGTGAGAGATTTATATATGCCAATAAAGCTTGGGTGATGGTACGTCACAGTAAAATTAAAAGACAAAAAAAAAATCCTTAATGAATTAAATTAAATTAAAATAAATGGTATTAAATTCAGTTTTCTGGCTTTGGTAGTATCGTGGTTTTGAATTTTAAAATGAATTTGATTAAATTTTAATTAATTGTTTCATTTAATGTGGAGGGGTATTAATTAATGGGTAGTGGAGGAGTGGGAAGAGAATTCAAGAAAAGGGTGGCATGTAAAGTAATGGGAGCATTTAATGCATAGAATAGTAGTAGTTGTGCCTTAATCCGGTAATTTCTTAATTTAAATCATTTATTCACCCTCTTTCAATTTTTGGGTAATATTATTATCACAAGAATTAATAATGGTCATAATGGCGTATAATGTTTTTTTGTATTTATTCTCCTATTTATTTATTTATTCATTTTTATTGAAAAGATATACGTACAACTTTTAATGGTTTTAAGCTCATAAATGAACTTTGGACCTTATGATGTATGACGTTCGATTTGTATTATCAAACTCTCAATAAATTTCGTTGAATATTTCTTTGACACGTATGAGATCAAAGAAGCTAAACTTGGGCACTAGACTCTACCTTTTCTTTGTTCCATGCGCAGGTTATTTGTTTTTGCTTTTTCTTAATTCTCACACAATTTTAGATAAATACAATAAAAAAATTAATAGGTGACCATCTTATCATAATATTCATTCTGGATTTAATTTGAATCTTGGTATATTTAATCTGAAAGATGACACTTTGAATAAGTTGCATATTTCTGAAAGTGGTTTATTGAAGGATTTGATACGTTTTTTTAATAATAATAATAACAATTAATAATTATATTGTTAGTTTTTAGGAATTTCATATATTAATGCAGTATATTAGATATCTAAATATCTGTAATGTATATAACTTTGTTTGATTGAATTCAAAAATATTTTTAATTTAAACTTCGAAAAGAAAACTTTTTAATTGTGCATATCTAACAACTGAATAAATTAATAAAATAACTATTATGGTATATATTGTTTATAGTATGATTGCAAATTTACAATAATGCAATAATGATGAATATTGTATAATATTTACTTTAAAATAGTAACAGCAACTAGATATTAATGATAATAAATAAATAAATAAATACTATAAGCGCTCCAGCATAAACTTAATTTTATTCGTTTCTAAGTTTTTATTAGCATTAAATTCTTAGAGAATAAACTACAAAGTATATGAAATTGGGAAGAGTTAATGGTTTTTTTAAGACTAGTTGATAAGTTATCTTTTGATAAATTAATAGTTTACACGTTTTGAGTGGATAATTTAGCTTAGAATTGTTTGATAAATTAATTAATAAGTATTTAGTAATGATAAAATGTTATAAAAGATGAAACTATATAATTTCTATGATGTAAATGAAAGTTGCGTCCTTTTAGACAAAAATATATTATTACATAATTATAATTTAATTTAAAAAAAATAATTAATTTCTTATATGAATTTTTTTAATATATTTATTCATTTTTTAACTGTTATATATGCTTTTTTATTTGAATAAATAATTTATTTGGATGATTTTATGTAATTGAGTATGAATTAATTTTAAATTTTTTTACCTTTTAATTTAAATTATTACTACATTATTTTTTTGTAATTTTTACTATAATTTTTATATAACACTATAGAATGAAACATTAGTTACTTTAATTTAATATTAATTTTTTAATTTAATCTACATAAAATTTTAAAAAATTAATTTAATAAATATGAAAAATGATTCAATAATTAGTTGTTTTATAAAATTGAAATAAAAATAAGTAAAAAGAAACTACAAATAATACTAAAATATATTAAAATATAGAAAATAGTAATAAAAATTAAATAAAATTCAAACTAGAAGTTAATGGCAATTTATCATTTATAAGTTAGAAAGTTTTAAAATAAAATGCTTAAAATGCTTACAAAATTCTTTGATATTAGTTAAACTAACTCGTAAAATAATTAAATAAAGAATTAGTTAGTTACCTTATTGATTTTATCAAATATATTATTAATGAGTATTAAATTTGATATTAACTTATCAATAAAAAAATCTCATCGAAAAGTGAAATTATTTCTGATTTGGAAAGGCATCACAAAACTAATTAAATAAAACTTCTTATTTATTTATTCTTTTAGAAAATAAATATTAAGATTTAAAAATATAATATTTAGATATGAACTGCTATTTTTTTAAAAAAAATTAATTTACAGATAAGTTGTTAATTTAAAAAAGGATTGGTTAGATTTTATTGTAACACTATAAAATAATAATATGATTGATGAAAAATATATTCATTTCTGAATATAACAATATCTTTTATTTTCTTATTTCTTTTTAGCAAATATCTTTAACTTCGACTATGTTCGACATATTATTTTCTAATTTTACTAAAAATTTTGTTTGATCCTATATTCATAACGTTTTATAAACCAATCTTCTTTGAAAAATATTGTAGAGTTATTTGAAAAAATAGGTTTCTAAAAACACTAAGAAGGAGCTAGGTAAACGAATTTTTTTTACTTTATCACTGAAATTCAAAAACTATATTTAACCAAATAAAAAAAATCCATAAAAATAGTATTCTCATAATTAGTTTTTAATAAAATAAAAATATTGTATAGGTCATTTTGAGTTAAAATAAAGATTTTAAAAAACATTTTATTGTGATAAAAATTAGTTATTTTAGTCAAAGCAATGCATTACTTTTTAATTTTTAAAAAAGTATATATTATATTATATAATATAATATAAAGCCCAAACAAATCTTAGTAGGTGAAACTAGATTTCGATAATAATATCTAAATGAGTATTTTCTAATAATAATATATTCTTGACACACTTAAAGATTATACATATCTCCAAATAATTAACCAAACTTGATAATAAGGATATTACATCTAAATAATCTTAAAATTGTAACTAAGGGATATTTGGGTTTTTCACATAAATCTATACAGGTATAGACCTATAAAAATTAATATAAATATGTGAGTATTTTAAGGTAAACTAAAGTTCAACCCAATCTGAATATTAGTCATTATACTCTGATAAAATACTTACTTGAGTGTCGAAGTATCATTGCATGTATCATACTCAGAGATCGAAACCTAAAGACTAAGACTAAGAGGCCGAGACCCAGATACCTAAATTGAGATCTTAAAGAGAGAGGACAGAAGAGCGTCGTACAAGCGATGAGTAATTTTGTAGGATTATCCCAACTTTGTAGGAACATTTTGAAACCCATCATGGTGTTGGAGAAAACCATATTTAAGAACCATGTGGTAACCACATGCAGAATGATGAGTGAAAGACGCGCTTGAGAAAACCTAAGATAATCACATCAACCATATGGAATTGATGATGGAATTAAGAAAAGAGTTAGAGGAAGAACATTGAAGAGATTGAAGCCCTCGTAATAGAGAATGCCTTGATGATATAGAAGGTAGAAGGTAGTGGAATAATACCCTTACACCTTGATCTTGAGCATAGAGATCCTCTAGGCTCCAACCTAGGCACCTCTCTCAAAACTGAAGAAGCCGACAACTTTCATAATGTTTCCACTTACACTTACACCTTTAGCGTGTCAACCCATTGAAAACCCCTTTACGCAGGGAATCATTGAAACAATCCTTCTGTCAAATTGGAAAAGCCCAACTCTTGAAAAATGTGATAGTACCTCAGACCCCAATGAACACGCCGATATATATGTCACTCAGGTCAGCCTATATACGTTTAATGATGTAATCCTTTGTATAGTGTTTCCATCCTCTCTAAGAGGAGTTATGTTAAGCCGATTCACTCCACTCCAACCTCACTTAATTAATTGCTTTGATACTTTGGTTACGAGGTTTGGAACATAATTCGCCACCAGCTAACCATGTCATCTCACCTTGATAACCCTTATTAACATGATGCAGGAGAATACCAGATCACTCCACATTTTTATGGAACAGTTTGGGAAGGTGGTGCTCAGCATCCAGAATCTCAACCTAGAAGTTGTGAAGCACCACATTAGCTCACTCAAACTAAGATCATTCTGAGATAATTTGTGCAAGAAAATTGTGTTAAACATTGATGAATTGAGGCAGAGAGCCACCAAGTTCATGCAATTGGAGGAGCTTAAAGAGTTTTGAAGTAAGAAGAGATTAGAACCGAGCCAAAATGTGTCAAAAGAAATAAGCAAAACATGATATAATGTTTCTTATAAACATGTAATTGATTCAAGAAAATTGAAACAAACAAACTTAGGCATAGAACATATAATGAAAGTAAACCAACCTAAACTCATAGAAAATATGAACAAGACAAAAAAGAAAGAAAGGATGACTTATCTCTTGAAGACCTTCCACCTAGCTCTGATGCCAACTAATGTAAAAACACCCTTCTCCACAAGCAACAAAAGACAAAAAATTCTTAAACTTTCCAAGTTTCAAAAGAAGCTCATATTTTCCTCTCCCATGAAAGGTTCCTTGGAGATAATAAGGAGAAGATTACTCTCATTTATGACCCAAGAGAACAAGAAAAAATCATTTAAGCAATTCAATTCTTTAGCCCTAATCAAGGTCTAATTGAGGTCTGAAAGAAGCCCACTTATATCTCTAAAAAGAATATAAGAGAAACTACACCTACACAATGTGTGCAAGACTAAGAAGAAGGAAGGAAATCCTAGTATTATGCTTTACAAGTGTACAATCTTATTCAATAAGGTTCATCTTCTTCTATCCTTTTAACTAAAGATTTTGAAGTTGGATGGTTTCCATCAACTTGGAAAGGTTAGCCAGGAGCAGTTGGGATCCAAAAGAATAATTGTATGAGGTGAGTCAAGAGTGATTACAGTATGAAATAATACTCATACGAGGTCAACCAGGAGTGACTGCAATCCAAAAGAATACTCGTACATGGTTAGACAAAAGTGGTTGAATACTCGATTATACTTCGTAATAGTAGTTTGCCTAGTGAAACTTGACTAATAGGTTAAGAACTAGATGTAGTTTGTGTTACCAAATGAACTAGTATAAAAATATTGAGTAATCGTTCCTTAATCTTTTACATTACATGTTATTCTATTTGTACTAATTAAATAAGGAGAGTATTTTTGAAAAAGTCCTTAGAAAATCTAGGACAGATCATTTATCATACAACCTATCGTCTGACCTTCTAGCATTAGACGATAATTTACAAAAAAGTTTTACAAATATTTTGAAATACAATTCAACCCTTCATACTTGTGTTTCTTTTGTTTTCTACACAATGTCTAGGAAGTAGGTGTTTGTGGGATACAAGATAGGATTTGGTAACCTTATGAAGGAAGGGTGATTGTCATTAGAGACGCATTTTTTATAATGACAAATAGTATGGTAAGAGAGTCAAAAGTGTGTGAATAAATGGAGTTCTTTTCGAAAGAAGGGTCTAATAGAACTTAAGAGTCTATAGGAGATGCACTAGAGCATCTAGAAGATATACTACAACAATCATCTATTCATCAAAACGGTGTACAAAGGTCTAAATGAAAAAGGTGTTATCCTAAAAGATATAAGTTTAATGGTATACGTGACTATCATAAGAAGGTGAAAAGAGTGAGCTTGCCTATCTGTTGTTGCATGTAGATGACATGTTGATAACATATTAATATGGGATAGATGTTAGATGGTTAAAGTCATTTATCAACAGTGAATTCAAGCCTAGGAGAAGCTCTTTTTGTGTTAAAGGAAATACATAAAAAATGTTCTAATATGTTTTGGGATGGAACTTGCTAAAGTCCTAAGCATACCTTTGACAATGTTTATACATCTTTCTGAGCTTAATAATGCTCACATTGATGAGGAAAAGGAATACATGTTGTTATGCAAGTGTAATGGAAAGTCTAATATATAAGTCATGGTATGTACTAGATTGACCTAGCACAAGTAGTCAATTCTTAAGTAAATATGTGAGCAGGCTTAGGAAGGAGCACATAAAAGATCTTGAGACATCTAAAGGAGACGAAAGACATTGACATTATTTTTAAGGGTGACTCATAATGTAATATAGTATGTTACTCAGACTCAAACTTTGAAGTAGATATAGAAGTTAGACTATTCATTACTAGTTATGCTTTCACTATTAGTAAGTCTTTGGTTAGTTGGAAAGCTATTCTCCAATCGACAATGGCATTGTCAACAACATAAGCGAATTATATAATGTTGGTGGAAGTAGTAAAGGAGGGTATTGTTAGTCTTAAATGTGTTTAAATTGTTTTAGTTTTCTGTGTAACTATTTTTTGAATCTCTCACACAAAGGTATTCTCAAGATCATCATATAGTAGTTTAAAAGTGTTTTTTCAAAGAAGAAAAAAATATGTCAAAAGATTTTGCAGAGCAAAATAATCAATTATGTTCTTACATAATCTATTAAATTATTCTTGATAAGGTTCATAATAGGATAATCTATTATCTCAATAATAATTAATTAAACCAAAGAACCATTTTAATGTTTTTAGAGTTCTCGATGAAATAATTGATTACACTCTTTTCATAATAGATTAAACACACTCTAATATTAATTGCTAAACTAACTTAATCGATTAACACACATTTTAGTCGATTAACATGATTATAGTTGTTTTTGACATAATTACATAAAATAATGGATCAAACACTTAATGTAATCAATTAAATGTGTCATATGTTGTTTTTTAATTAATGATTTTCAAATATATAAATAGAACACTTGACTCTATGTTTTACATACAAGTTTTCAATCATTCAAAGCAATGTTTTCTAAGTATTCTATGCTTTTTAAATACTCTTTCTTGTGCTCTAAAGATATGAAATCAGGGTTGTGTGAATTAGTGCTCATCTTTAAAGTGCTTCTATTGTGTGAAAGTGATAAAATCTTTCTTTGCTTTCTTTGATATGGTAACTAGATTACTCTAGTTGTTGTTGTTGTTGTATTTGGTGATCATGAGTTGATAAAATATATATACTCTTAAGTGGTAAGAGTTGATAAGATCTAATATCCTTTTGATATCAAGGGTGTTGTATATCCTCTTAAAACTGTCCAATATTTGATATTTGTGTAACTTTTTTGAAGTTGGTGGAACCAATAATTATAAGGTTGAATTGTTAAGTCTGGATGTAGGATCGAAGGATTTGAACCAATATAAATCTCCTTGTGGTTTTCTTTCTTTCTTTGTTATCTTATTTTAGTTTGTTACACCCAATTCTTAAACTAATTTTGATTTCACTTATAAGTACATTCTATTTTAAAGTCCGAAAAGATTTTCAAGAAATTAAGTTTTTTAGAATTTTTTTAAAAAACTAATTCACCCCCTCTTGGGTTAAATCAAACCATTCTCTTTTCCTAACATGTATATGGTTAAAGGGTCTAATAGGTGATTTGGGGCTTGCTTAGTGGAAGATAATTATCATTTGTGATATTCTGAATGTGACGTGTTTGGCCAAGGATCATGTGCAGTATAATAGGACAAAAAATGAACATTAGATATAACTTTCTTCGTATTGAGGAAATGATTAAGGTGAGAACATTGAGACCAAGGAGAATCCTATAGATTTCTTCATGAAGTTGGTTATCAAGAGCAAGTTCATACGTTGCATGGACTTATCAAACGTTGATTGTTGGTTGTAATTCCAACAGAAAATAATTTTATGTTGACTTGAGCCTTGATCCATGTTGTGTGGCTTCTATGGTATATTTGTAATAGCAGAAGATATAATAATGTTATTATTACTTTACACAAGGTTTTCTCTCTACTTTAGTGGTGTGGCTTTTTCAATCGGTTTTGAAAGGAGACATGCATTATAGTATTGAAGAATTCCATATTATTATTAAATCAATAAATGTATGTACATTTTATCATAACACCAAAAATCGCTTAGTTGTATTGAAAAACTCCTTAATTAGGTTGCTCCAAAGGCAATATTGATGAGGTTTCCAAAAGGAATCTTAGATTGGTGGCTAGAAGAAGCATGTTTAGGGGTGCTTGTGGTGAATATATCGACATATTCAATGCTTTTCTTGGAATATCATGTGCTTGTAATACTGAGTTGATTGTTATTCTAATTGTTATTTGAAATTGCATATGATAAAAGATTGACATATATGGTTGGAATGTGATTATGAATTAGCAATAGAGGTGTTTGAAAATGTCAAATATTTTTTCTTAGGTTCTTCACAATATATGGAAAGTTTGCCTAAAGAAATTATCTTCTATGTGTCTTTATATGACACACATCTTTAGGGAAGGAAGTTAATGTGCTAAAAGATTGGTTGTTATTGGTTTTGGAGAATAAAACCTCTCTTTCTTCGTTTCATTTTATGTCTATGTATATCATGGCACATTTTTTTAGGATAGGTTTGGTCTTCCTGAGTATAGATTTTCTAGATTTCCTTCATAAGTTTGATTTGATCTCTTGATAAATTTTGATTGTAAAGAGTTAGTGCATAGCTACAGATAATTGTTAAATTATAGGTTGTGAACCTAGTTGGTATGTCATTCTTCCATAATGATGTCTAGCATGCTTATCTTTTATCAAAAAAGGAGTTTCATTATGCTACTAAATTTTATCATTTAAATAATCAACTTGAAGAGATTAATTAAGTAATTGGAATTAGAATTTTTAAGTATTTCTGTTGATTTGTTCTTGTTTTCACTGTCGCTTTTTAGTGTTTGATTTGACGTGGTTTATTTATTAATATTAATCTTTTAACAAATGATAGTTTTTTTTTTCAAATGCACACTAGTAGAAAAAAACACATTTCAAGGCGGGATATCATCGCGGTTAAAAATGAACTGCAATTAAAAACAACGCGGTGACATTTTGAAATTAAGTACAACTATACCAGCGCGGTTAACGCGAGAACCGCGATGGTAAGCCACAAATAATTTAATATTGAAAACTGCAGGGAGATACCAACGCGGTTATGGAAACAACAGCGTTGGTATCTGCAAAACAATTTTTAAATTATTTTGTAGGAGGATACGAACATGGTTCCCACTAACAACCGTGTTCATATCCTCATGCAAAATAATTTAAAAATTGTTTTGTAGGAGGATATAAATGTGGTTGTTAGTGGGAACCACGTTTGTATCTTCAATACTTTTTATCGCAGTTGAATCCATCGCGGTTGGACAACCACGCTTGTAAGCCTTATACAACCACGATTAAATGTCTTTTTTCTACTAGTGACAATTCTCTTTATGATTTTGTTGTATTTGATAAAGACAAATGGGAAGAAAGGTTATTTTTTAAGTTTTACAATTTTTTAGACAAGATCAAAATTAGTGTGACGTTGATGAAGTTTTTGACCTTTGTTGTTGTAATTAATTTGGGCTTAGGATGTATTGTAAGTGACTTAAACCTTTGACTTGAATTTGACTAACTTATAAAGAGATTTGAAAGTATTTAAGATTTATTTGAAGATTTGAGTTATGTTTTAATGGATTAAAAAGTGATTTAATAGGTGAAAGTGTTTTTAAACTTGTTAAGTTTGCAAGGAATAACAATTTAATTGGTTAAAAACACAATATAATCAATTAAAAATACTTAAAACATAATCTTAAAGTTAACTTTGTTTTAATAAATTAAAATCATTTTAATCTAAGCTTTATTTTAGTTTATTAAGATGTCAAATTAATCACCTAAATTTTAAAATTTTAGTAATTTTAACAAATTAAAAATTCATTTTAATGAATTACAAGTTTTAGAGCTTGATTACTAACTCTATTTTAATCAATTAAATTACTTTTAGTGGATTAATACTTCTATATGTAAATAAAACTTAACTCTTTCTAGACATTAGGAATTCAAATGAAAATTTTTACCATAATTGAAAAATACTTCTACTACTTAGATAAAGGCTAGATCGAGATAAAAAAACACTTCGTAAATAAAGGCTACATTGAGATCAAAAACACTTTTTGGAGCTTTCTTGATCATTGATTTAAAATCTTGATTTTAAAGTTAACGTAGTTGATCACCTATCCTTTCACTTCTTAGGGTTATCATGTTGATCTTGGAATAGAGTTTGACTCACTTCTTAGGGTTATCGTGTTGATCTTGGGACAAATTTTGACAAGTTGTTGTTTTAAAGCCTTGCAAGGTTCAAGATCTTAGCTTTTGGATATTTTCATTCTTTTCTTTTTGTCTTGTAAAACAACTTGAAAATTAATAGATTAACTTAATTTATATGGTTAAACAAACGAATATAATTCTTTTTCGAAAATGGACTAATACAAAATATTTGTCACTCAATCTTTCTTTCTTTCTTGTTACACTGTTCGACATATTTTCTTACACATCTTATTTTTTTCAAGAATCATCAATAGCTTGAAACTATATAAAACTTATTTTTAAAACCTTTTACTCAATTAATTCATTAAAGATGAATTGTCATCCCCGTGAAGAAAAAGTGATTGTTTAACCCTAAACCCTATCTTCTTAAACTCAAATATAATATTTTAATAAGATTAACACTAAGAAAAATTGATTTTAATTTTTACCTTTTTAAATATTTTTAAAAATAATTTACCTATTAAAAGATAATTAAAATAAAGAATTATTTATTAGTGAAAATTATAGATCAATTTATCTCTCTTAAACTCAATCTAGTATTTTAATAAGGTTAACTTTAAGAAAACTATTTTTAATCTTAATATTTTTAATACTCCTAAAAATAGTCCACCTATTAAAAAAAATAAGAATTAGAATAAATAATTATTTTCTTCAAGTATTCTTCAAATAATATCTCTTCCTTTCAAAATGTTGATAAATGCAATTTTTAAAATGTTTAGAAAAACAATAGAAAAAAACAACAAGGGTCAAAAGACTTCTTTAAACAACAAAGTTATTGATTTCCTTCAATCTCCAACTTCACCACTTTTTACTCTCATAGATAGGAGTGGAGGATTAGTCTTAGTTACTATGTTAAGAGAGGTGGAAATCCACAAAAAGAAAGAAAAGATTGATACGTGTTACTTTACGTCATTTTCTCCAACCCTATTCCACTTTCCTATTCCCCATTATCAAACACACACTAGAATATAACCATAGCTTAAAGTGCAATGATGAAGTCCACAATGATGTTCCACCAAGTTTGTGTTAAATAGTCACCATTAATAATCCTTGGCTAAAGTCCTTTGCATATATATCTCACGGTTGCTAGTTTCCATATTTAACAAATCCCAAGTCCATGATGATGCTTCACGTGGAAGATGTTAAACTAGCCATGATGGTTATTTTCATGGTTGTGTCGGCATACTTGTTCTCATGCATTGGTGAGTAAGGGATGCATTTGATCATTCAACTACACTATGATTGTCAATGCATAAATTTTGTTTGAAATTTGCTCCTCTTCAGATTGATCCCACTCACACCTACTTAGTCATTCGCCACAAAAAACACTCCCAGATATGCTAATTGGATTGCCAACAGAAATGACCCTATTGACACCAGTTCTGGGGTGCTTCTAACATATAATCATTCAGGAGCTTTGAGTATCACTAGTCAAGAACTCCATGACTATACTCAACTGCTTTACCTAACAAAACAAATGTTGTTGTCATCCTTTTGGATTCTAGGAACTTAATCCTTGGAGAATATGATGCTTTTTGGATTATTTATGTTAGGATTTGAAGTCTGAGTTTGGTCCCACATTGTGCAAAAACAAACTTGAAGAGCAATATATTATCTATTGCTTTAAGGTTTTAGGTTGGAAGTGTCGTCTTGACTTTTTTTTGTGTGAATGTTCATGTTTCATTGGTGTCAAATCTTGTTGGTATTTTCCCAATATTTCAAGGCATAACGATTTATCACAGTGGGCGTGTTTAGTAATGGTAAATTGCAGGATACAGAAAATGGAGATCTGTGAGATATGGGAGGACCAACCAATGTGTAGGCATTATGATGATATTTTTGAAGTTCAATCAGGTTACTTTGATCTCCAACGTCTCAGGATAATGATGATTTTGCAGAAGATGAGAACATTACACTAGTTGAAACTGATTGCAAGATTTTTTGTTGGAGAAATTGCAACTGTGTTGGGTTCACAACACATTTTCCCAACCAGACAGGGTGCAAATATTATATTATGGAGGATTGGTGCCTAATTATGTAAAAGTGTCGACATTCATATAAAGACCAACCGAGATCACAAAGGTATCATCACTCCTACCCTTTGTTTCGTTAATCTACTTGTTTATATGTCACCAAAACTTCAACATTCTATTATCACAAACTAGTATTTTTTAGATACCGTGTGGACCAGGTCTATAATTAAGAAAATTAGATACGATTGATTTTAAGGTAAAACACCATGTTAGATATATGTTAATCATTTTAAATTTTGGATTAAAGCAACTGAAAATTTGTACTTTTCAAGGACTTTTTTCAGATACTTACTTTTGGAGAATGATGTCACAACATTATAAACTTTCAATGATCCGAATGGTGTTTTACTCATTTAATAGATAGACTTTTGATCATTTGATTGTAAATGAGATGCTGTCCAAGTTAATATCAGTATAAAATTTACATTGGAACGTGTGCAAGGTGTAAAGAAACAGAAGGTTCTTAATCTTTGAGGGGAACTGATTTGATCTGTGTAGTTCACATAATAATTAAGTTAAATTTCAATACCAAGTAGAGATTGCCACTACATCTTCATAATTCAAACTCGAGATATATCTCAAGGTTTTAAGATAGACAAGCTAGTTTCCTTATTCTATCTATTCATCAGACTAAATCTTCACTATAGTCTTGGACAACTTGCACTGAAAAAGTAATATACACATTCCAAGTAAAATCCATGAACAATCTAGGAACGTTATATTCATGAAACAATGAATCCGTAAAAACAGAAAAGGTAAAATATAATTATGAATACAAAGATGTGCTTCATCATTTGTCCTATTATCAGTGTTTAATCTAAAATTCCTATCATGTAATCTCTGTTAGAGTAGAATGAGTCATCTAATGGTTTAACTTCTAATAACTTATGATCTAATGATTCCTACCATGCAAACTTCGATCTTGAATTTGATTCAATTTCATAAGCAGTGTAAAATATATATTAACGCGTCATCTTAGCAAAAGAACCAATGTAAGATTGTTTAATTTCGGAAATGCTCAATATCCCACTTAATTGTTTTTTTAAAGGTATTTATTAAGTGATTCATGAGGCAGTAAAAGCATTGCAGTATTAATAAAAAATGTAATTCAAGATCCTCAATTCTAAGAAAAACCACCTATTTTATGATTGGTACTACAATACAGATATGAAGAAGTGGTTTAAAGTTGGTGTTCCGGTAGGAACTACTTCCCTAATAATTAGCCTTGGCATTTTCGAAAGTATCGGGCAAGGAGCACTGAGTTTCAAAATGAATTAACTTTCATATCTGAACTGCAACACATGAATCTTGTTCAGTTGTTGGGTTCCTGTATTCATGAAGATAAAAGAATGCTAATCTATGAGTATATGCCTAACAAAAGCTTGGACTACTTTTTATCATGCTAAGTAAAACAAAAACTAGATCTTGAATATATCAGCTTTATTTGTTTTCTTGTTATGTCTTTTTGTGCATACTTTATTCCCATGTGAAACACTAATAATATTCATGCTACTCATAAAGCAAGTACCATTCTACTTGATTCAAATATGAATCCCAAAATTTCAGATTTTGAGATGGTCAGAAATTTCACCCAAGAGTCAGATGTAAACACTAAAAGGATTGTTGGAACATAGTGATTAAGCTTTAAGAGGAAGCATTAAGATTTATTCATGTTGGTCTTCATATGTAGAAGAATGTGGCTGATCGTCCCAACATTTCGGAGATAATCCCCATGTTAACCAGTGAAATTGCAACATTTCCATTGCCAAGAAGACCAACATTTTACCGTGGAAGAAAGTTAAATACATTCTATCTAGGTATTGTTTGTGCTGATTTTAGTCAATAGTTATAATCTGTTGAAGCAAATCTTTATTATATAAAATATTAATGTAAAATTTTAATTCTAATAGAACAATAACTAAACATGATCTAAATTTCGTAATTTTCTAAATTGTGGTGGATAAGAAAGTATATTATTACAAAATAAAAAATGATTACAGATAAAAGAATATGTCAAATTGTTGCCATACCAAAAACTCCGTAGATAAAAATACTTAAAACTTTGAACATGTCTTAATACTTTAACATTTTAAGCTTTTATGAAAATTAAGTAGCGGAAATGAGAATATAAAATAATTAAATACATTATATTACATTTCCTTTTTAAGCTCATATCTTTTTAAGCGATGTTTTATATTAAAGATGTCATTTCTTTAATCTACGTTACTTACATATCAAATTAATGTATTTTAAATTCATATGTTTTACTTCTTTATTTCTCTATATTTCCATTGTTTATGTTTATTTAAAATATTTTACATATATATATTTTATAATTTCAAACATTTTTAATTTTTATTTAAATTAAAAAATATGTCATATATACAATAAAAAATTACATAGCTATTTTTTAAATTTAACACTTTTAAACTAAGATTATGAGGTGCCATATATCTTTTCAAGTTTCTATTACCTGTTAGCTCCCTCAGTTCAGAGTATTTTCTTCGTCTTTCGGTAAGTAAGCTATCCGTGTCTTTCAGCAAATAGAATTTTGTTGGTGGGCGTTTCAATTTCAAGTGAAAAACAAGTTGGGGGTAACTCTAAACTTGAATCATTCCAAGGAAAATAACTTGAATTTTTCGTTAATCCTTGCTCAGTGTTTTCCTTTGTTAGGTTATGCAAGTACGGAAGTTGATAACTGATGATGCAGTAGAGTAACACAAAAGTTTCTTCATTTTCGTTATCTTTTTGAAATGAAGCTAACATTAAGCAGTGTATATCGTCCTCATAGCTTCAAACTCCTCAATTGTTCTTCTTTTGGCACTCTGGGTAGACCCTTTTGCTCTTCAGCACTGTTATCTTCCCCCACTTGTGTGAAACCTCAAGTTCCCCTCTTTTTGAGACCACCCATTTACTCAACCAAGTTTTGTGAACTCAAGAAATGGCACGATTGGGCCAAAGATGTTTCCTTTTCAATTGGGTCAACTTTTGTGCAGTCAGATAATGGGCCAGACTCAGACATCCTCTGCAGGGAGCTGAAGTGGCTCATGGAGGATGCTGTTGAAGACCACTCGCTGGGAATGGAGGATGATGATATGGTAAAAATGAGAATTGACATAGAGGAGCTTTACTGTTTGTGGAAGCAAAGGGTCCAAGAGAGGAGACCCTTTCAGTATGTGGTTGGGTGTGAGCATTGGAGGGACTTGGTGTTGAGTGTCCAGGAAGGGGTCTTGATTCCAAGACCTGAGACAGAACTTGTCGTTGACTTTGTGTCAGATGTGGTGTCAGAGAATGAGGATTTGAGGAGTGGGGTTTGGGCTGATTTGGGGACTGGAAGTGGTGCCCTTGCTATTGGTATTTGTGGGGTTTTTAGGAGTGAAGGAGGGAAAGTTATTGCCACAGATTTAAGCCCTGTGGCTGTTGCCGTTGCAACTTACAATGTACAGAGGTATTGCTTACAGGTTAGAGATTCTAACCTTTTTCAATCTCCATGCTGTCAATTCCTCTTGGCATTTTCCACCATGGTTTTCACTGCCTCCGTTGGTTTTATATGAAATTGCTGAAATTTTGGAGGACATATTCCCACCTTCCGTTTGGCTTTTTGCCGATATTTTTTTATTTTTATATTTCATATTCCTTTCATTCCATGTATCTTGCATGATGGTCTACGTGTGTTTGTTTTGTTTTCAAGTCAAAGCAGAGAGTTGAAAGACTAAAGAAAGTCACCGTTTTAAGCTATGTTTGATTTCATGTTTAGAAGCTCCAAATGTCCATTCAAGTCAATGAGACTAGGCCAATGATTGGAAAAAAACCGTGCATCAGAATGTGTATAAACCGAAACAAAACTTGTTTTGGGTTAAGACACATCAAATATTGTTGGGGATGAAAACTCGGCGTTTTGTTTAAATAGATATTAAGAGAAGTATATTGACGAACTAAAATAAAATAGAATATAAAATTGTTGATTTTTATCTATATGCCTTTAAATTATATTTTCTTAATACATCTTACAACTTCCAGTTATGATTTTTATGATTCACATTTGAGCTACTTTGTTGTCCTTTGCAGGACAAAATTGACATAAGGGAAGGATCCTGGTTTGAGCCATTGAAAGATATGGAAGGAAAACTAGCTGGTCTAGTGAGTAATCCACCTTATATACCAAGTGAAGACATATCTGGTCTACAAGCTGAAGTTGGTAGACATGAACCGAGATTAGCATTAGATGGAGGTATTGAAGGAATGGATGCTCTTCTTCATCTTTGTGATGGAGCTGCTTTAATGTTGAAACCTGGTGGATTTTTTGCTTTTGAGGTATGGATCTTCTGCTTTCTACAAATTTGTACCAAATGTTTGTTTCGTATTGTGCGTCTGTTTTTTAAGTTGCTAATATTAATAATATAACTGATACCACCTAGCTTAATTGGATTACACGTGAGTGATCTGTAATCCCCTTGAGGAGGGGGCATTTTGATTGAGAATAAGTTGTCCGTTTGGCACATCTATTTGAAGTTGGGAACATTGGAAATGATTTTTATAAGCAATCCCTTTGTAGAGGTTCCAGTCATATATGTAATTCTTGAAAACAAGAAGTCGTTTTTTATTAAATTAACTTTAATATCACTTTACTAGAATTCAAGTAAATTTCTCAACGAGGCCAATGCATAATTGGATACTGAGCTTTCCTTTCTTTTGTTATTTGTGGTTAAATTATTATGTATATTCTTATTCATTTTTAATTTATATTTGGCTAGTCTCCAGTGTGCTTGCTTGTGTTTGTGTTGGCTCAATTCTAATGCTTATCTTACATTTGAGATTCTATTAGAGATAAGGATCGAACATGTATTGAAAGCTTATAGTCTCATGAAGCAAGTGAATCTAGGTAGTAAGTATGAATCTCATCTTTACTTCTTTTCGTGCAATTAGATGTTAGAAGAAGTTTGAATAAATGATTCTATTCACTATAGGATTTCAAGACAAACACAGTATATCAATTGAACTTAAACAATTAACAAAAGACAATGACATAATTGGTTAAGAGATATTATTGGTGGAATAATAGAAACAAGAACAAGAAGAAAAATTAGACAAACAACAATTTAGAGTGATAGATGGAGAAGACTTAGGGGATAGAGAAAAGTTGAGGGTCACTTGAAGATAGAAGAGAGTTCTTTATCCTCAAGATAAGATTCAAAGTACAAGAGCACTCTCACAAGTGTCTCACAAATTCAATATCTCATACATGACTAAAGTTGGATACAAGTGATGGGGATGACTATTTATAACATGCCCTCCAAAATTCTTAATCTAAAATGCACTCGACTCAAATGAGCCTGAATGAAATGTAAATGATAGATCTAGATTCTTGCAAAGTGTGGCCGAAAATTCAAAAAAAAAAAAAAAAAAAAAAAAAAAAAAGAAAAAATTAAAATCAAAAAAAAAATAAAAATTTTTTTTAGTGGGCAAAATTTAAAGGAATTTTTTCCAATTTTTTTTTTTCCTTTATTATTAGATTAAAATTTTTTTTTCTTTTCCAAACTTT
>Ga0099825_1002365_pt1 | contig 25017 bp, 10 predicted proteins | sample SiratroredBW_FD_76838 | JGI IMG/M metagenome (GOLD analysis project Ga0099825, IMG submission 76838) | Root nodule microbial communities of legume samples collected from California, USA - Siratro red BW | ecosystem: Host-associated > Plants > Roots > Nodule | place: USA: California | collected... | reverse complement strand
GAAAATTGAAATTATTTAAATTAAAAAAATGTTAAAACTCTTTAAAAAATGACGAAAGTAAACTGGTTAGTTTTTAAAACTTATTTAGATTTTTTTTTCTTCTTAAAAATAGGTCCTCTCTTTTTTTTTCTTTTTTAAATAATTTATTTTAATTTTTTTTTTTTTTTTTTTATTTTTTTTTTTTTTTTTTTTTTTCATAATTCTTACCTAGCACCTAAGTTTCTAAATTACTATTAGTTGACAAGTATGCATACCATGATGAGAAGCACAATGAAAATCTATGAGTGAAATAAAATAATTGTAAGAAATGTGAATGAGATTGTTGACGTATAATGGAATGTACATTCAAAGTCCCGTCAGAATAGTGGCACAAGTAGGAACGTAAATTAGGTAGTTGTGTGATAATACTCTTAATGTAAGGTTTCATTAACCACAAACCATTTAGGTTTTTGCCCACAAACCACTAACGAGTTTCATAGATTAGTTTTCGGCGATAGATAGCCTTATAGATAGGATGTTATAACTATTCTAGGTGGAATTAGTTGTCATTTGATGAAAATTGGATGACTCAAGAGGTTAGAATTATTACGTATATGAATAAAGAGTTGAATTTTAATTATAAGTTATAATTTTTAATTAATGATAAGAGTTTGATGTAATAATTAATATTAGAATTAAGGTTACCGGTTTGATTTGTTGCTCAAACTCTATGAAATCTATATGTGATGTTATTGCAGATTATAGCATAGCGGGAATAAAAAGAAAAAAAAAAACCGTTTGTTGACGTTAAACTTCTGCAGATATCATAATCATGATACCACTTATTATAAATTGTCTTTAACATACAAATTTATGTAATGTAAATTGTGGAAGAAAAACTCTATTAACAAAAAAGGAATATGTACAACAAATTAACTCTCTCAAGAATTCACCCTATGGAGTATTGTCTAAATATGATAAACAATAAAACACATTTATAATATAATATTTGCTAAACGATCAATGATTATAAAGACTTGTACTTTTAATATCAATCCTTCTATTGTGACTTTTATTTATTTATCAAAAATATTACATAATTCAAGGAACAAACATAATAGTGTTTTTATCTATGCATTGGAAAGTAGGTCAAACTCACTAATTTGGCAAGTTAAACTCGTCAACATAGAGTAGACTGATATTTTGATCCATTTTTTAATAAAAAAAATTAAACTAAAAAATAATTTAAATGATTCAACTTTATATTATATTTTTGAAGAATATAAATATGTAATGGTATTTTAACTTAAATCATTAATAATAACAAAATTATTTAATATGTAAAAATAATAATTCTCTTAAATTACTTAATTAAAAACAACAATTAACCAGTTGAAAACATTAAAAAAAATATTTACACAAGTGTTTTAAAAAAATGTTTATATTAAAATAAAAGAAAAAAATTGGGACGCTAGTCCACCATCCGTCAGACAGGACAAGTTGCTCATTTTGCCATCCTCTCAGGGAACATCGATTTGCCCCGTCCCGCCAGCTCACACTGCATAATTGGAAGTTCTCATTTAAATACGTATGCATATCAGACCATTACTACTTTTAACACAATTCTTAATAAACCTCACGTCACTATGACTATTAATATAATAAGTAGTAAGTTAATGATGCAGAATTTTAGAAAAGAACGAAAACATTGTTTTATAAATATGCCCCTTACTTTACCGTTTTGGACTACAGGTAAAAGGGTTGAAAGAGATTCTTCTGTTATGGTTTTACGAAATCAAGCATGTATCGGCAATCAGGATATCATTTTGATGAATAGGTCATCAAAAGTGGCAACTTCCTGAATTCTCATGGCTGAACAGAATCATTGATTGATTGCAACAGACAAAATTATATTACAACAAACAAAGAGGTACAGTATTCAGTGACTGATATTATTCCACACATGTGAAGTAAAGAACCGAGTTTAAAGGGTTTCAAATAGTTATTTACAAGAGACAGAATGTTTTCCAGCGTGGGCCATCAATTTCTAAAAACTGAGTAACGCCAACTACTAGTATCCTACAGCCCTCAAAGGCATGCTAAACTTACATGCTACTAAAACAAGTGGTGCTAAAATTTCATGGCAGACCGTTGAACAATATCATAGAGAGACAAAAGAATTTCAGCACCAATCAACGCAATAATAAGCCACTCAAGGAAATCGGATTTCCTATTTTGAAGAATTTCTTGCAGAAAACGGATGTTATGCTGCAAAATTAAAAGGGGGAATAGTTAAAATGCAATCATATTACTAAAAAATGAAAAAAAAAAAAATGTCAACGGAAAGTGAGGGTAGAGAATCAAACAATAAATTGTTTTCCAGAAGTTCCACCTCCACAAATTTCAACTTGAAATCAAGACTTGCAAATCTCTGAGTTAATTCAAATTCATCTCTGAGATATTCCCATATCTGAGCATATTTGGCATCTTTCCAAGCAATATCTGATCTGCAATAAGCATTTATAATAAGGCAAATAGAAAGTTAATAATATTTGAAATTTTACTGTCTTGAGGTACAATATCACACACACGGCCATTTCTGTTTAACTTGGGTAACAAGCTTTTTAATTTACTTCTGCAATTTATAGTTGGAAGAATAAATAAAAATTAAGAAAACAATGCATCAATGGATACAATTTATGAATAAGAAATACAATACACCAATGGATACGATTTATAAACAAGGTATGCTATGAACAGAATCGTTAATAGTTCTGCATTCCAATAGTAATATAATAATATAAATCAATGTATTAAATCCCAGATGGGCGTAGCAACCAGCCAAAAAACCCAGCAGGATAACTGCTATTTTGAATTTTTTATTTAGTTTGTGTAAAGTACAAAAATTACTCAACTAATCACATTCACAATTAAAAATGAATTGTAGTCCCCCAATACTACTACAACCACAACTCACCTCATTTTTCGTATTTTTCATTTTTTTCTTTTTCTTTTTCTTTTGTGCATTTAGTCGCTTTTCTTCACTCTTTCATTTTCCATGCTCAGAAGCAAACAGGCCATAAATGCGAAAGAGAAGAATTGCAACTTTAGTGAAGCAAAATGCATGATGCCGTAACAATCAGGACTCTGAGAATCCTTCTCTCTCAATACTCGTGAAACTTGCCTCTCTAATTTCCATAACATAGAGACGGAAGCTGAGTCTACAATTACCTAAAGAAAGCAATCGGCCCTACTATCACACCCAACCTATGTCTTTAATGCTATCAGAAAAACTGTAACTGCAAGTTGAACCTATAGAAGTCATAGCAGTTTGTAACAAGTCTGCAGAAGGAGCAGAAGTTCCAATCAAACGGAAAAATCATAACTTGACTCATATGAGCTACTAGGAAATCCTTTGAGAATCTAATATAAAAGTTTCCACACTTTCACCTTGAAGACAAGGTGAAACTTTTGGGCGGGGAGAATTGTTACTAACAGACCTACTATTAGGAGAGTTTATGTAAGAAGAGGCAGGAAGGAAAGGGATTTGGGCCCAAAATCCTCAAGTGTCCACTAATGAGTAAAGTCAGTTGTATATAAGAATAGAGAGGTGGAAAGATGGGGATGACGGACACAAATATACCGCTGACATTTTTCCAGCAACTAATGTTGACTGCAAACTTTTGAGCACTTTTGCTTACTAACAGCCACCTTGTCATCTACCCATTTTTTCTCTTCAGTAGCCATCGAACTCTGACCATTTTTAACAAGTCACTCGTATGATACAATGTTCCAACTTGAGGAGTGTTAAAGATATCATTTAAAAGGACAAAGCATATTGAATATTGATTGTCACTTTGACATAGAGAAATGTTGTCAAACTCAAGGATTGTAACAGGATCAAAAAGGGAATAAAAAATCGTAACTCGAAGATATAACTTGACTTATATGAGTTACAAGTATATGAAAATTATACTCAAACCCATGCATTCATTAAAATAATATCAATGATAAAAAATAACTCATAATATGTTTTAAGTAGTAAGATCCAATACAGTAGAAGAAGCAAAGGAGAATGGAACAAAGAGTGACCGGAACAGATGGTGAGCACCAGCGCCTGTGAAGGCAATACTAGCGACGATGGCCATGAGTGTTGAGATGCCAATAAAGGTGAAGCTAGCAGCCAAGGGAGCTGCGTGAGTGCTTTGATGGCTGACAGCAACAACAACGATGGTTGTTCGACAACAGTGGCAGCAATAGCATCAAATCAAGAGGGGTGTGTGTGGTCGTGTGAGAGTCTCCCTCATTTCTGATTTCTAAATGTATGGGAACCCTAGCGAAACAAAAGGCTCACATGACACGAGTGTTTGGGCTTCTTTTTGGTTTAATTCATTTTTAGCCAACAAATGGACCGTTGAAACCCAGCTTCTGAAGACGGGGGCGACCAACATTGCAATCTCTCGATGATTCACGCCTCCCCGATCTGGCATTCACATCCACTTGCTGCCTCCTCTATACTCATTTTACAAATTGGTTTTGCAATGTTGAATTAGACTCAAAATCAATTTTCTAAGAGTCTTTAATAATAATCAAGAAGTATATTCCAAATATGAATCTTTATAGATGTATCTAATTGTGCATATTTTTAGAATAATCTTACTGTTGTAATGCATGTTGCAACTGGTACACATCATATTTGTGCTGTGTATCATGCAGTAATATTTAATTTACCCTTTAACTTCTTTCTATTCAACATACGTTCGAGAGGAAAAACCTTGTGCAATGATAAGGTCGTTGTCTTGTGACCTAGAAGTAATATTCAAATCTTGAAAACAGCCTTCCATTTGAGGGTTTAAGGTTTCATACACCTACCCTCTCTAGATCCAACTGTTTCATTGATTAGATTGCCCTTTAAGATTTTAATATTGAAACTACATGAGTCTACCAAAATAAACAGCAACTAGTAACACAAGTACAATTTTCCTTTTCAATTTTAGAAACTAAAATTAACCTGTAAAATTTGTAACCACATTCAGAATTATTACCTCTCAAATAGTCCAAGCTTTAGAATGACATCAGCAAGATTTGAATTTGCCTTGCCCACCAACTGGAAAAGTTTCTTCCTTTGCATTTTGAATTTTCCAGTAGCTTCCATCTCACGGTTTATGTCTGTAAATTCTGCAACCATCCCATCAACCTAGAATAAAAGAAGGGAGCTGTTAGAGTAGACCCTTAGAGGAATATCACCAGTATAAGGTATATACAAATATCAGAAAATCCTGACAAGATGAGCATACCTGCCGACCATAGTAATCAAGAGCAATACTCTGACCTAGCACACTACCAATAGTTCGAATTCCGTCAATGTTCAAGTATTGTAACATTATGTAATCTAGTCCACCTTGCATCCATGTGCTTAAAGATGGCTTTTCTCTAACTTCATACTCTAAAATCTCAAAAGTCAAAACAGAATAAAAGTTAAATTGTATAAAAAGCATTTAGAAAGACCATAGAAACTTAAAATTAAAGAAAAACATAAGGCAATAGTGTATTTGAATAATAATTTCATAGACCCAGTAATATACACGCTACGATAATAGTAGATTTTCACATGTCTATAAAGAGTACTGCTTGAATCCACCAGTACATGGATCAGAAATTCCAAACTACAACACAACAAAATATGGGCAATGTCTATATTCCTTTCCAACAAATGTCAAGAAAAAAGTGACTAAGCTTAGACATGCGTAAGTGTTAAATAGAATTAATACCACAATCCAAGAAAACACAATATTCAAATAGAGGTGCAAGATATTTTTGCTAATGACATGCTCTTCTTTTTGGAAAAAGGCGCAAGATATTTTTGCTAATAACATTCAACATCTCTTTGATGTGACTCAATATGTAGCCTATCTCACAAAGTGTAATAATAATATAATCTGACATATAATAAAGGCCTGGGCTGCAGTAGAAAAATTGAAGAGATTTCTGGTGGCTGATTCATTGGAGGATATCAACAAAAAACTTTAAACTGGTCCTAATTCTGAGAAGTCTACACTCAAATTTTGATAATGCCCATTACCAAATTTTAGCTAGTGATAAAATTCCTTCAATGAATAGCTTAGTCACTAGACTTGTTAAAAGATGAAAATTCAGTTGACGTTATTGATGATGAAAATTCAGTTGACGTTATTGATGATGAAAATTCAGTTGAAGTTATTGAAACATCAGCAATGGAAGCATCGTGAGGAAGAGGAGGTCGCAGCAACCAAGAAGGATGTGATAGTCGAAGTAGACATCCTCAATGCACATACTACAAAAGAATGGGTTACACCTAGAGAGTTGTTACTCCTTGCATGGTTTTTCCTAGTAAATAGGTTTATGCGTAACTCAACCTTATATAAGGTGAGGATTGCACCCCACTTATTTATTATAATTTGATTTTTATTTCTAGTTGATGTGAGATCTCCAACACACTCTCTCACATTGAGAAATGAATATCGGCACCTGATGATAGTGACATAATAGCCCCAAAGAACTTAATTGGGATAGACTTTAAATGGTTCTGATACTATCTTAGTAAGTGGATTTATATCTAACTCATCCTCACAAAACTGGCTTTGTAAGGTGAGGATTGTGTACCCCACTTATATATTATACTCTATCCTTATTCCTAGTCAATGTGGGCCTCCAACAGTTTTACTGACAAAGCAAGCCATGTGTCTAAATCTGAGAAAGGAGAGTATAAGTTTTTAGATGAGTACCAAGAGTATTTGAAACTTAAATCTTAAAATTTCAACCACCAAGGTCAATCATAAGTGTTTCAACAACTTGTATTTCTCAATTTGTGCAAGGTATAATTGACTCAGGTGTCTTTGATTATATTTCTCGTAATAGTCGTTCATTCTTAATTATCTCTTCACCAAAATTTCTTCGCCTTGTTACTATAATCAATGGAAGTTACATCTCAAGGAATTAATCAAGTTCATTATCTCTTGTTTTAAAACTTAATTATATCTTGTACATTCCACCATGACCTTATAACTTAGTCTCTCTACGACAATTAACTCACTCTTTAAATTGTTTTGTAACTTTTGATGTTAATTCCTTCATCATACAGGAACATAGTACGGACCGTCTAATTGGGAAAGGACAAGAATCATGAGGACTTTGTTTCAAGCCCACTTGTGGCATGTTTTGCAACCTCAAGTCCAAAGCTTTTTGCATGATTGTCTAAGTCACCCAAGTCTAGCCAAGTTGAAGATAATAGCTCCTAGTCTTAAGCAACTCCAAGTGTTAGGATGTGAATCATGTCAACTAGAAAGACATGTTAGGTCATCATCTCCAAAACAAACTAAAAAAATATGTAACTAAGTTTTCTCTACCATTCATTCGGATATTTAGGGATCTAGCCATGTAACATCTTTTGGCTTTAGATATTTTGTATCCTTTATTGATGAATTCTCTAGTTGTACTTGGGTTTACATCCTTTTTATGTGGTGTAATTGTATATTTGCAAGTTTACATGTCTAATATTTAAGAATATATTATTTTTTTAATGTGTTATAAATATTACGATTCACTATTCAAAAGAGAGCCTCTCCGAAACATCATTTGTATCTCGATTAAACTACCATGTGCCTTGTAATAAAAGTCATATAAACATCATTTGTATCTCAAACTATATATCTAGACCATATAAACATACATGGATGATCAACTTTAAAAATTAGTTAATGGTTATGTGACCACTTAAATAAGTTATGTACATTTTTCTTTTAATATTGACCATTTAAATATGATCTAATGGCCTATATTTATAGTTCTCAATTCACAAAATATAACGGTTCTCATTTGATACATGCGTGTGTTGTATTTCAACTGCTTTGTGACTTGCAACATTTGGCCGCAATGCTATCTGGTATTTCACGTGGCAGATTTTTGACTTTCTTCCATTTTTGATATTCCACTATAGATAACACAGATGAAAACCAATGCATTATATTTTAAATTTAAATACAAATTGGATATCAGAACTCACCATCCTTTCTCATTTCTGGAAGCAGACCAGATGCATGCTTCTTAACAATTTTCAAATAGTCATCTACCTCGTGCTCAGGGACATTAAACAATACAATGGAACCGTACTGAAAAACCACCATGTAACAGCCATTGCTTCCACTCAAGAAAGAACCCGGACCCTAAAAAGGTAGTTTGCAGTCACTATCATTGATCTTATGACTTCAAATGTTAATAAAATAGTTTAGAAGGTACACAATACACTTGATCCTCCCGAGCATGAATGCTTTATGTAAGAACAGTGATCAATAATTGGAAAAAAACTACAAAAGAAGTGGCATCAATTTGAATTAATAGAATGTGAACATGTATTCACAAAAATCATAACAATATGTAAGAGCAAAGATGATTTCACCAACTTCAAATTCTATCCTGAACCTCGTTGTAGAGGGATTTTAATAACACACCAATGGCATGAGTCCAGTCTCATGATGCTTTTCATATGAAAAAATTTAACCATTAAAGACAAGAAAAAAGAAAAAAATAGTCAGTCAATAGTAGTTGAGGTCACAATTTCATCATTTATCTTTCCACCAAGTAAAATTAAAACAAATTGATAAGCAATTATGAGCATTAATTACTTTGAATCATGTCCTCAGAACTTGTACACCTTTCTGGAATCATGTCATCAAATACTTATTATTCCTAACCGTACAGGATATGCACTACCTAGATACTAGATACCATACCTCCAATATCGATAAATTATAAACAAGGAAAATAAGACAGAACATGGGTAAATAGTTAGGACAAAATGGACACAAGCATAGCACAAGAGCAACATACCTTAGAATCACACATATCACCAAACTTAAGAACTATATAATTTGTCATTCGTGATGATGGCGGGACAAAGTTTGGTTTGTTCTGTTCCACCAAGCTTTTTAAATCAACACTACATTCAAAAAATGAAAGAGATAAAATAAATCAATATTGATATACATATATAGTATGAAGCAACAACAGGCCATCAAGCAGGTAGCAACATTTAGTTATCCTACCTGAAAAATCTGCAACATTACTTTGTCCTAACAGTTCATGATTTTACCACTAACTGGAGAAGACATTCTTAGTTATCCATTCATCTCAAAAAAATTATAGCTTTCTAATGACAACAAAATTAGAAAAACACACCCAAGATCATGCTTCTTGAGAGGCAGACAATCTTGATATCCAGAGTTATTTAACTATAATTACAACTCTACAAGCATAGTTCATGAGAATTAACAATGAGCACTGTCTTGGAGAACAGAAGGCACAACTTTCACATTTAAAAGTAAATGCCAATTTTAGCCAAAAGAATGAAGTGACTTGTACTGTAGTTACTGCATATTACAAAATTCAAAACTACATTTGTGAATGAGAAGGGTGGGGCACATTATTATAGTCTTCAATGGTAACCCATTGAATAAACTTAAAGCACTAATCAAGACTTTAAAACAATTGCAGCCACATTGAAGCCATTGCAGGTACATACCAATGCAGCCAACTATTTCTTTTACTAACTATGTTTTTTTGTCCCTGAAATCTGACTATGCATTGATAATGCAAAAAACACTTTTATATAGTCATACAATTACACAACACGGTTGATATGAATTTGAGGTAGCTAGAGTAAAAGTCCATCTCAGGTTTGTAGTTTAAAACTCCACACTAGGTCAGGAGTCAGGACTCAAGCATAAGCAAAATTAACAACTATCACATTAATTAAGAATAGTAGTAAAGTTATTCTTGTTTTCAAACAATAAATGAAATATGGTTTAGGGAATCGAAATTTGTTTACATAAAAGTCCACCAATCATTGCCCCTTTTTTTCTTATATTTGAGTCTAAAGGGACGAGCATTTTTTTTTTCTCTAGTAATAACAATATCAATAATAATAACCAAGATCAACTACGAAGGACCGAGACCAATTAACCAGTCCTCCACGCTCTTCCTTCACATTCACATTTTCTTGTTTCTCAATTTCAAATTACAAGAAAAATAAAATCTAAGTGAATAAATAACGAAGCATACCAATGAATTGGGGGAAATGATAAATACCTAGTAGAGAAGAAGAAGGCTCTGACGGGAATACAAGGCTTGGTGTCTTGGTCGACGGTTCCGTCATCGGGGCTTTCGGCGTCGACCTCGGAGCAGGAAACGGCGTCGTTCCAGTCGAGGGTGGGGAGGGACGAAACGCAGCGGGGAGCGGGGGTGGCGAAGCGGCGCGAGTCGGTGAAGGGAACGCGGGATGTTGGGGCAAAAGAATGAGAGTGAGGGTGAGAGTGGGTGATGAGCGTGGTGAGAGTGGTGAAGGAAGAGGAGCAAGAAATGGTGGTGAGCGAAGAAGAAGAAGAAGAAAAAGAGGAAGATGAAGAGATGAGGAAGGAACTAAGGCGCAAGGCTCTGAGGGTGGAGCTGTCTATGGTGCGCCACATCTTCTGTTTTCGGAGGCACAGACAGAATGACGCCAACACCTCTTCAACTAACCCTCTTTTGTTATTTATTTACTTCTTATTTACTTATTTATTTATTTATATTGAAATAACTGTCATTTCTTAAGTATATTAGTTATGTTTTTTTAAAGTATTCAAGAAAATTTAAATTAAGCCTTTAATAAATAAATAAAATTATTTAAGACTTTCTTACATATAAGAAATTTATTATAAGTTGAAATATGCTATACAGTTTAAAGTATTAAAAGATAGTAGGGATGGGCAAAATTCTGAATCTTTAATAGGTTTCTAAAGTCTTTTTTTTTTTATTTTAAGTTTAATTTATTTAATTAGATTTAAATTGTATATAGATAGTATAATTTGATGGATTTTGAAAATTTAAAGGTCACTTCAATGAAATGTTAGATTGGATTAGGTTAAATAATGTAAGACGAGTTTGGATAAAGACTAACTCATACAAGGTTGACTCAAATTGTGTTTAAATCATGTAAGATGAAATCATTCTCGGTTCAAAATAAGTTAAATTGTGTCAATCAAAGTCAACCTAAATTAGGTCATACTCATTTTAAGTTATGTTAAGACAAACCCTAATCATGTTAGCCTGAGCTAGACTCATAAGTTAAGTCATATTTAAGTCAAATTGGTTGAAATAAGCCTATATCAAGTTGGGTCGAGTAGGACCCAACATAATCTAAAACCAGCATAGTCAAACAAGATTCAAGTCAAGCAAAATTAGGTCGAACCTAAATCGGACTAAATCAAAACCAATCCATATTAGAATGAGTCAAGTTGAATCTAAGACGAGTTAAGCTGACAAGTCTAGGTTGAGTTGAAACAAATATTAGTTGTGTCTTGATCAACAAAAATATTCTTTCATTAGTTAAGAGTGACATGTTTGATCCTAATATTGATAATGTCTCTTATGAAAAAATATGAACTCTCTAAAGTTACTTTAGAGAAAAATCCTAAATGAAACATGAAAGCGTTTGATGAGCATGCCTAAATAAACTTGTTCACATGGAGATGTGTTTGAATCCTTCAATTCTATAAGAGTTCCAAATAAACAAACAAATCTCATTATTAAGGAGATTTATAAGAAAGAAAGAAGACAAAAGGAGAATGTTTAACCTTCAGAGATCTTCTTCTAGGTTTAGATCTCTCACTTCTACAAAATAGAAATTAGAATTAAAACCTGAAGAGGTTACTATTAAACGTAGTCATAAACATCCAAACATAACAAAGAATCTTCCAAGAAGTCCAAGAGAAAGGTTAAAAATATAATTATGAGAGTATGCCCAACTGTTTAAGGACAATTGCTTCATGCACCCGTACATTTGCTTCCTGCACTTCATCAGAATACGTGAATGAACATTTATATCCTTGTTAACGAAGACAAAAGAGGTTAGGGTATTTCGGAAAATATTTTCCAGAAGAGACTGGATTGTAGGGGTGTGAAATGCCTTACGGAAACCTTTTTTCGTAAGAGGTTTTTGTACAATGGACAACGTTTTCTGTAAGAGGATTTTGTATTATGAAAAATATTTTTAGTTAGAGGTTTTTGTATTATGGAAAACATTTTCCGTAAGAGGGTTTTGTATTATGGAAAACATTTTCCATAAAAGGTTTTTGTATGATGGAAAACATTTTCTATAAGAGGGTTTTGTATTATGAAAAATATTTTCCGTAAGAAAGTTTCGTATTATAAAAAACATTTTCCGTAAGAGATTTTTGTATTGTGGAACACATTTTCCTTAAGAGCTTTTTGTCTTATGAAAAATATTTTTTCGTAAGAGATTTTTGTATTATAAAAGACATTTTTCGTAAGACATTTCACACACCCCACAACCCATTCTGGAATTTGTTTTTCTAAACTCATTTTCAGGATACGAATACTGCAACAACCTTATACCCACTCTGCACCTCCTACGTGAGGCGAAAACAGAAGCCATTTACCTCCTACTCACGATAATGCTACCGGAAAAACTTTCTTTGCAACACCCACCACCACGGTCGCCGGAGAACAACGTCTATACCACTTAACAGAACATTGCACCATTCTCCTTTTGAATATTCTAGCAAAAATGTTTCTGACATTACGATATTATGATGGGATACAGGAAGCAAATGTAGAGGTGCACGAAACAATTGCCCTGTTTAGGATCTTTAAAGTGAAGCCCATGTCGTTATAGTCCAAAACCTAAAAAACAAAAAAAAGGTTATTTTAAAAAAACAACAATAAAAACAAAATCAAGATTCATAACATGAACCAATTATTGAAGAACAACATGAGAAAAAAAAAAAGTTTCAAGTGTTGATAAAGAAAAACAGGAAATCTACTTTATATCCACTTTAATTATTCAAAACTATTTTGTTCTCTCTGAAACGTCAATTAAAAAAAATTATCCCATACATTCAAGTTATTTTATTACAAAATATAAACAAGATAAGGTCACATAAATATAAATATATATATATAAAAGTCTACACATTAAAAAAACTCACTTCAACTCAACGTTGTGTTCAACCTCATCATAATCTACGTCACTCACTTCAACTCAACGTTGTGTTCAACTTCATCATAATCTACGTCTTACTTTATATATCAAGAAATAAAAGATATTAATTTAATGAGAAGTTCAGACCAAATGCATTCAATTTTAAGAAAAATCACAACCTTATAATACAAAGAGCAGGCCATAATAATGGGTACATTTGCATATTAAGCTTACAACGTTTCTTCTTCCATCCTATAATAATCAAGGCACACCCTTCTGTTATGTAAAATTTAAGTTCTAAAACACCTCTTTCGAAATGAAAAGAAGATACACCTTGATTTTTATAAGGTGCCTAATGTTAGCATATTAAGGTTATACCTTTCATTGGTCTTGGAATCACAGTACAAGTGTACAGTTCTTAACATCTTAATCTAAAAGGACATATTCACTGGAAGGGTAAATAAAGAAAATATTATTCAGGAAAAATGTTCCTTTGGTAGACAAGTGGTAGATCCAAGGGCCTGAAGCCAAAAATCCTAACAAGCCAGAAGTCACAAACCAGTTGCATTTAAAAAAAGATATTTACATACTTCAATAAAGGTCTCTTACTTTAACAGCCCTCTTACACAAGGCAACAGAGTGTACTAAATCACAATAATGAATACAGAAGTTACTGGTTTGCATTGCAATCAATGCTTGGCAACATTATTGAATACAATCATATTTGAGGAAATCAATAGAATATTATAGTGTGGATACATGTGGTTATGATTTGTTCAGTCTCATCAAATCTTCCAGAAAGCAAATAGTGAAATATGCTTTGTTTATAGTGGTTTGGCCCCACAACCTTGGGAAGTTAATGATGAGTTCTGTGGCTGAGCCAGTGCCAATTATTGGCACAATTAGTATGTGTGCTGGTTGGAAGTGTGGCTGATGAGACAGCCAGAAGAAGAGACGAATCCTGATGATGCTGCATTTGATGGCAAAGGCCTTGAGCCATTGCTGCAAAGATGTGAAGCCAAGTTGGAAAACTTCTGCAAAGGAACACTTCTTATTCTGTCATCATTGCAGAGATGCTGCCATTGCCAATGTAAAGTAGTTTTACTTAGTCATCCAATCATAAACTATTATAAACAAATATTAATTATCTTTAAAGTTATACTGACCCGCTTTTCTTTATTGCTAGACTTAGTAAGAGTTTTTAATTAGATTCCTTGTTTATCATAACTTGAGCCTTCAATCTAACAGTTGAATGAAAGGAATATCAACTAATTAACTATAAAATTTTATATACTTAATCTGCTTAATTAAAAAAATTATTTAACAGTGGAATTGATGAAACTCAACACAAAAAAATATTGCAACAAGAAGGGAAGCAAATAGTAGTACCATTGTTCCTATTTCCTCAGGTATCTTACAAGCCATACATCCAAAGGAATACTCTCCACCAAAATCACAATTCTTCAACTTTTTAGAAGATGGAGAAATCCCCAGGCTCAAATCAAGATCATGGCAAGTGCCTGCTTCAATTAAAAGTGAACTTTCATGAGTGAATGTTCTAAAGCACAAATGACAATAGAAAAGAAACAAAGCAGAAAAGGAAATTGAGCACATCATCAAGAACCTGCTATACTGGAATTTGCAATTATTTTTTCCTTATAGGTAAAAGGTCTAAAACTGGCCTCCACTTTTCCCTCATCATACTTGATGGAAGACTTGGGATAAAATCTGCACAAAGAAAATATAAAATGAAAAACTCTTTTGGATTACTCCTTATATTATATCTACACAGTTTCATACAAGGACAATAAATTCAGTATCCCAATAAAGGACTATTGGAGATATGAGATTAACAATATAATTAACTAAATAGCAAGGCCACATGAAACATTGCATAGAAGATATGAATAAAGTTTGAATAAGGCATAATGCTTGAAATAGAAGTTCTCACGTCTTGCCAAGAAATGGTCCCATTCTTGGTTCTCCCTGACCACCTTTGTGAAGAGCTAATGCACCTCTGTATGTTGTACTCCTCCTCGACATTCCATTGATTTGTCGACGAAGTACGAGCACAAACTCTTCCTTACTCAAAGCTCTCATCTACAACTCAATTAAATCATGAATTAAATTGTGACAGAAAAATCAAATAAAACTGATGGCCATAAATGCTTGTTGTTCAATACCTGCTTCAAATCCTCCTCATAATCTCTCAAACTGAAGTTTATATCAGCATCTACTCCACGAAACTTAATAGCAGCCCTATCGTACGCTCTGTGCAGAGAACAATATCAAGTTTGTGAGCAAGTGTTACAGATAAATAAACCAGAAAAAGCAGTTGCAAACAATGCAGTTTTGGCTTCAGTCAAAGTGCAGTCCTTACCTTGCAGCAGCTTGAGCAGTGTCAAATCCGCCTAACAAAAATCAAATTAGGCCAATTCAGTAAACCAAATATACATATACTAAAAAATAAATCACCACATAAATAGCTTCCAAGTAACCAATTTGAATGAAAAAAACACCAACCAAAATAAATATCAACTTACCCAGATAGACCTGCTTCCCACAATCCCTGCACCCAATAAGAGCAAATATTCAATTATGTTAGTCCAGACCACCAAACAGTTAATGACAGCAGGGACAATATTTAAGATTACTGCTTTCAAGGGTAGTTAAAAAATTTATAGGCACATGCAACTACATTTATGGTCATATGCACATCTGTGGTTGAAAAGACCTCCAAAACCATGTCATGAACTATAATCACAAAAGTTTTGAGCAACCATCTTCAACCAATTGGAGCTGCAATGTCAAGGTTTTTTTTGGGTCTGTCACCACTTAGTTACCACAATTGTAACTGCATCAACTACATTTGTCCACAATTTTCTACAATGCTATGGATCATGTCAAAATAGTAACCGTGACAACAATTTAAAACCTTGGTACTAATAGACCAAACTTAAAACCATAACATCTTGGACTACAAATTAGTTTTTATGATCTATCAGGAAAATATATTGAAACTAACATCTTGGACTACAAATTCAACATCATAAACCATACCAAATATGTGACTCCCATCTACCAGTCCTGCGGTAGAAGGTGACACCCCGGTATTGCGAGCTGCGAGACCTTGGTCCTCTCCTATTTTTCCTCACATGAGGTAGCTTCTGCTGTACGGTTCTCAGTCCATTTTGTCCATCTGGCTCAGGAAAGGACAGGTTCAACAATTGAGTCTTCTCCCACAACCCCGATTTCAAATCAGGCACTCTTCCTCCTTTATCATAAGAATTCACAGGGAAAAGGGTCCTTGTCACCATCTCTCCCTTTTGTGCCATGTTCTGCTCCTTGTTTCCTTCAGTGGCAGCATCAAACTCTGAGCCACCCCTCTCTTTCTTCAGTATGTCAAAAATCAAGGGAGAGGAATTGTTTGAGGAATCTTCATCCGGAGGATTCCACACAGAGGAGTTGGAGGTCCTGGAATCTGAGATTTCAGGTGGAAAATTTTGCAGTTTCGCCCCCTTTTGAGTGCTGCTTGAGCCAGCATCAGCATCAGCATGGTTGATGTCAACATTGAGATCAAACATAGCCATGTCGTGGAAAAGCTCTCTTCTTTCACCAGCTTCTGGCTTCAAATCTCACTTTTGGAAGAGTCTCATGTACTTCCTACTGCAGTGAAATGAAACTCAAACTGAGAGAGAGAAAGAGAGGACCCTTTAAAAGTTAAGCACAGCAGAAGAAGATACAAGACTGAATTGGTGAACCTATAAAGTATCTGACAGAACTACAGATAACTGAAATTAAGGTTAGAGGAAGATATGAGAGAGAACAGTGGATAAAGAGAAGAACAGAAGCTTGTTCCAAAATAAAAGGAGATAAAGCAGAAGAACCGGTTGAGACTGACTCAGAGACGTGATTTACCTCAAATGCAAAGATATTGTAAACAAGTGCTGCCTGTGAGAACTGATGCACATGCCCTTATCTTTTAGATAGAGGGGTAAGACGCAGGACCATAACCTTGGACCTTGTTTACATTTAAGATATTGAATCTATTTAGTTTTAATACAATTTACTAGATGGTTAAATTAATAGAATATGTTAGCATAATGCTACTGCATAATTTTATACCTTTAGAAGAAATTTGATAAATATCTTTGTCTTGTTTTTGTTGAATCATTTACTATTTGGCCACAAGTTTGGTCTGATAAATATCTTTGTCTTGTTTTTGTTGAATCATTTACTATTTGGCCACAAGTTTGGTCATATAATTAAGCATGCTTTCAACCACCTTAAAAACAAGAAGATAAGATTTGAGAAAAAGCTAACGGGGCTTACGAGGAGGAGGGGGAACTACATATAATACTAAATGTAGAATAACTAAGCATATAAAATAGAAATATTTGTTATATGTCCCACAAAAAGTACTACATTAGATAAACTGATATGGAGCAACTGTATTAAGAAAAAAGGCAAGTATGATGTTATGTGATTCTAAAAGTAACCAAATGAATACATAAAACAAAATCAATGAGATGAAGTTAGCCATAATGTATGTTGTAAACTAGATATTTTTGTTTTCACTCTTTTGCATAGATTTTTGAGTAATGTGAATGAGCAAATTTGGTGGGTGCAAGAAAAGCTTTACACATGTGTGAATTGGTGGATGTGGTTGAGGTGGTTTTTGGCATACACGAAAAGGCAATGATGGAAAATTGGACCACAGGGCCCTAATGAATGGAGTCACTGTTTTCATTTTGGTCCATAAGGCATTACTCAAAAGGATATAACTCCTCTGAATCACACATTTTTACAAGATATATTATATCTAATTATAGGGCAGGCAATATGAGTAAAGAGACAGATAGAGTGGGCTATCACCACACTTAATTCCTTCGACCTTTTTCTCCATACGCAGCCTTTAATAATTGCCCTCTGCATCTTCTCCCAGATTCTATATCACTCAAAAAACATTTTTCTCTATTTTAAGCACATTATAATTTTAGAGACCTTTAATTCAATTTTGTTATACTGAATGATTAAGATATTTTTACTTTTTTAATATCCTCTTATTATTTGATTTCATTATTGGTTACAAGAAGATGCAGAAGAGTCATTACTTCTGTATGTTCTGTTATTTTCATCAATTCATGATGGACAAGTTGAAAGACAGTGACACTACAAAGAGATTGAACAAGTTAAGTTAATTCATGGAAATTTTTCCTAACGTAGTATGGATTCGATTTTTGTTCTTCATGGCACACTTTGCGAAATATTTACACACATAGATTTGTTTTTTATTTAGGTCAAAATTGGATGTTCGAAATGTCGAATTCTATTCTTAGATTAACTTATCTGACATTAAAATATAGTCGGGATTCCGTTTCCAGATAACTAAATTCTGAGCTAGTTTTTTATTTTTTTTTTTACGTTTTTGATTTATTAAATTATATAAAGGAGAAAATTTTGAGAAAAATAATTAATTGAAAACAATCGGTTAGAGTAAATATTAAAATTAATTTTAATAATAATAATAAATAATTATATTTAGTAAATGTGCAAGATTTAATTATTTAGAGAGTAAAAAATTAAATAAACAAATATTCAAAAGAAATATATTTAAAAATAGATAATTTTTTAAATAAGAGAAATTTTATTGAAAAGAAATAAAGGATTTTAAGACAATAATGAAATGTATGTGATATGATTAAATGTATTCAGCAGTAAAAAAAAATTAATTTTAAAAAATAAGTGTTCATAGCATATAAATTTAGAGAAATATAAATTTTCATAAATAACGAATTTAAAGGACACATATTTTAGAAAATATAATTTTTAAAAGTATGTAAATAAGTAAATTTTATGAATAAGTAGAAGAACGAAAGACTTGTGAGAAAATGATTGAAAAGTTTTTCATTCAGTTGAAATTTGTGAGTTGTGTATAATCAATATTTTAAATAAAATATTGATAATTGGAAAAAAAATATTTTAGAAATATTGGTAAAGGAAATTAAAAATGTATAGAAATAAATTTTTCAACTAACAAATTTTTGAAGTAATATTATTGTATACTTATAATAATGAAGTTTATGAAGGTAAATGAAGTTGACAAGTGTATAATAACTAAATTGAAAATTGGGTTGAAAAAATGTATTATAGTATAATTTAGTTTATTTATACTAATAATTTATCATATAATTTTTTTTAAAAAAATAGAGCAGAATGAATAAAAGAATATTTGAATGATTAGTTAAAGAGAAATTGAAATTTGACCTAAACACTTGTAAAGATAACACACGTAATTTGATGAAAAATAAGAATGAAATTAAATGTATAAATTGTATATTTTTAATGTTGTGGTGGTTAATATAAATATATTTTTAAAAGTCATGAATCAAATCATTACTTTATGATTGTTACACTTCATGGTTGAACAAAGTAATTGAGTTTTTTCTAATACTTTGATCATTTGTGCAACATTAACATTAAATTTGATTTTTAATGAATCGTCCACTTTTTTTTTTATTAACCACTCTAAGGGTTGATTTTGGTATGCAAAATAGTTTAGGGATTAAAATTAAAACTAAATATCCATGATATGTGCAAGATGTCTACAAATGTTGATCTCTAAAAGCTTGAGTTGGTGTTGTTATCTCCAAACTATCTTATGGAGTCCATATAAACTAAAAATATGTATAATGAAAGCAAAATGTTCTAAACAATGACACTACAAATAAAATATTTTATTGTTGTTTAGAATTGATAACCACCTTATATATAATATATATTAACTCTCTAGATCACTAAGTAGTTGTGGATAACATTTTGAAAATTAAAACTCTACCGCTACTTCACTTACAAATGATAAAGGTATGTTAATATTGTGTCACTTTTTATTAATTTGATTAAAGAACTAATATATGTGAATTTTATACAATAATAATGAAAGAGCAACTAATTGATAATAAGTTATAATTATTTGATAATAAGTTATAATTGTTATCATATTTTTTATATTTATAATAATTATTATTGTATTAATTTTTATTGTTAAGTGTGCTCTTTATATGTTTTAATTTTTTTTTTTAAATTATATGTAAAAGTTATTATCTTGAACGAAGGAAAGTTTTTCAGTTAAACTTGTTTTAGTTTTTGTTATATGATATCGTAGTTTTATTCACAATCGTTAGGAATAATATTGAAAAGTTCTCATATTTATCCCTTCCTAATTTTTTTAGTTTAAACTCTGATTAGTTTTAATTTTGATTTATTTGTGATTTCTTTTTTCATTTTAATTTGTTGGTGTTTACTACGTTTTAATTAATTTGTTATTCTCACGGTTTATTGCAACTGTTATTACTCTTTTTCATATAGACTAATTCTATGAAAAAGACGATAAAATAATATGTTTTATTTATAAATAATAATTACTGCAATAAACAATTGAAAAAACTTTTGAACAACTTACATATTGCCAGCAGCCTCCTCCAATAATAGAGTGGTGTGCTACAACCAAGTACGAAACATGTCCTCTTATATTACTCCCATACATGCACACCCAACTAAATAACACATCACCACCTTACATTCCTCCGAACCAAGATCAATGGCCACCACAGCGCCGCCGTCTCTGACACCCAAAACCACCCCATTGGGCCACCGTCTCTTCACGCGCATCCGCCTGGCCGCCCCCTCCGACATTCCCCACATCCACAAACTCATCCACCAAATGGCCGTCTTCGAACGCCTCACCCACCTCTTCTCCGCCACCGAGTTCTCCCTGTCCGCCACCCTCTTCTCCTCCACCGCCCAGCCCTTCCACTCCTTCACCATCTTCCTTCTAGAAGCTTCCCCCACCCCCATCCCTTTTTCAACCTTCGACTCCAACCCTTTCTTCCAACCCCTCACTAAGCTCGTGAATCTCAGCCTCCCCTTCGAGGACCCCGAGCGAGACACATTCAAGAGCAAGGATGGTGTCACTGTCGTAGGGTTTGTGCTGTTTTTTCCAAATTATTCTCCTTTTCTGGGAAAACCAGGGTTTTACTTGGAGAACTTGTACGTGAGGGAGTGTTATAGGAGGATGGGGTTCGGGAAAATGCTGCTTTCTGCGGTGGCAAAGCAAGCAACAAAAATGAAGTACGGAAGGGTTGACTGGGTCGTACTTGATTGGAATGTTAATGCCATAGGGTTTTACGAAGAGATGGGTGGTGAGATCGTAGAGGAATACAAGTTTTTCAGATTAACTGGGAAAGCTCTTGAGGCTTGTGGACACACCGAGTGAAACAACGTTGGACTTTGAAGCATCCATGTTTGAATACTATATAATAAACCATGTTAGAACATAATGTTTATATTGTGTGTTTTTGATGAACAATTGGTACTAATATTAAGGTTTAAAGATAAGAAAGTAGTAATTTTTCAGTTTAATTGTGATTTTTATCATTCTATTTTACAAAATTTACTACTTTTGTCTAACCTTTTTCTACAATTTTAATTATCCGACATATAAGTCCCTAAATTTGTTTATAGAATTTTCAATCAATTATATGTATTTTTGTTACTTTGTACACGAGTTACCAATTTAAATGTAATTAGATGATAATTTAATATATTTAAAAAAATTAAAGTTAAACAAGGTTTCCTATAGTTAAAAGTTACAGGTTCAAAGCATACAAAGAATTCAAAAATCAAAATTACATATAATTAAACATTAATAGACGAAAACTGTACAAACAGAAAATAGACAATAATATCACAAGTTTTTATAAAATATAAATATCAAAACTACTACTAAACCTTTTTCATCTAATAAATATTCCATATTTATTTCACCCAATACCGTTACGGTAGTTGGTGTAACAGACTTAAGTGTACCTAAAAAGAATATATGCAATCTTCATATATTAAATATTATTACTTAATTAATGTCCACTGTAAATTTTTGAATGATTTTACTATTTGGCTTCAATTGTAACCTACTACTGATGTTTAAAGTTCTTTCTTAATTTTTGACAGCGACTTGTTACCACTAGACGTGGATCATAGGATCTTGATCCCTTAAAAAGGAAATGAAAGGGAAAACTTCTCTTAAAAAAGAATCAAAATGATGCAAATGGAAGTATGAAGGTAAACAAGTAAAAAAATAAAATAAAAATAGACTAAAGGGAAAGAAATGAGAAGAACACACTATCTAAGTCTAAAAATGTTCATACATTGAAAAAAATTCTAAAAATAACAACCAAAACAAAGATAAGAAAAGAATTATCAAATTCTCACACAAATGAGATTTCATTCAATTTTTCAATTATCACTTATAAAAAGAAAAACCATTCATGTATATATATAGATGTACATCTGGTAAAAAAAAGAACGGATAATATAATTAACTTTTAACTCACTTAAGTATATTTATTGTTTCTTAATTTTTTAGGGAATACACGTAGCAGTCTCTAAAGAATAGAGAAATATAAAAACATGGTTTCAACCACCTTAAAAAGAAGAAGATAAGCTTTGAGAAAAAGCTAAATGTAGAATAAGTAGAGCCTATAAAATAGATAAACTGGTATGGGAGTTTTTTATTGAGCAACGTGGTTATAAAAGTAAGCAAATAAATGCATAAAAGAGAATCAATGAAATGAAGTTAGCTAAAGTAGATATTTTGTTTTGTTTGAGTAATGTGAATGATACAGAAAATCCTTTTCTGATGTGTGAATTGGTGGTTTTTGGTATACAAGAAATAGGACCACAGGCCCCTAATGAATCACACCTTCTTACAAGATATGTTACGTCTAATTATAGACATAATAGAGTGGGCTATCACCACACTAAATTTCTTCAACCTTTTTCTCCATACTCTCACCCTTCAATAATTGCCCTCTGGGATTACTGCATAGGCAAAAATACTAAATAAATGTTTTCTTTTTATAAAAATAGATTAATCGTATGACATAATTGTAACTAAAAAATTCATGTAAAATCATATTAACATGATAAGATTTCAAACTTTAATAAAAATTTAATTAAATGATTTAAATTTATGAAATAATTAAAATTAACTAAATCTAGTTATAAATAAAAATAGATAAGGCTAATCTAATTTGATAACTTCCTAATACGTATGTGAAAAATACATATAGATTATTTTATTATGAGGAATATGATGGATAACTATGAATACTTTCTTTATTCTTTGATAAAAGCGAAACATTATTTAATATTACAATATTGAGTTTTAGGCAATATGGCGGTGGAATGGAGTCAACAAACATTTCTCACTAAGGTTAAGTATAAACAATAACTAAAATCACTTATTTTTTATAAGGTAGAGGTAGATTAATAATATATCAATTTTAAAATATAAGAACTAAAATGGATTTTGATGAAATTTACAGGAATCAAAATCTTTTTTTTTTCATTGCAATTTATGTCCATTTTTTTATTTTGAATATGTTTGAATAAATTTATTCATAAATATTTTTAAGAAAGGAAAATAAGAAAAAATAAAATTCATTATTTTATAAGGTAAATAAATTATTGTGTTGAACTTATTCATATTTCATTTAAATTCTTTTTTTTTAACTTCTGGATAAGTTAATTAACGTTAACTTATAAAAATAATTAATTTCAAAGTTTTCTTATTTTTTTATGAAAGCACTTCTCATTCATACTGAGATGTTATCGAAATAAATCTTATGTACATGCATTTATTGGATGATGAAATTTGGTATTGTAACGTCACATCATAAATATTTTTAGTTTAGAAAGAACAACAACGAAGATGATTTTATATATTATTTATTAAAAAATAATAATCAATACTATATAAATTGAAACTAACATCTTTAATAAATTTATAGCGGAACAAATAATTTATTCATTTAATATCTCTACCAACTTTTTTTCTTATACCATGCTTCGATCACTTCTATGTTTATCTAATATTAAACACAGAATTTTTCTTTTTCCATATTTCCCGTTCCATCTCTTTCCCTTTCATCAAGTTTCTATATTTTGCAAAGCAAGGTTATAAAATGATTTGATTTTTAAGATGTGAGAAAGAACTCATGAAAATAAAAAACAATAATAATTATTAACTAAAATATTGATAATTGAGATTGTAATTAATTTTAAATTGGATTAAGGTTATATTTAATTTTAACTACTGATTTCTAATCAGGATTATAAATCAATTCTAGTATTGAAACATAATATTTTATTTTAGAAAAGACAGCTCCTATATTACTTTAAACATGGAAACTACAATTAACTTCTTGGAGCTCATATCAAATGATATTTACAATCATTTTAATAACATGACACTCAAATCTCTTAAAAATTTTGGATAGGTGTTTATCTCTTATATTTTTAATAAATATCACTTATTTATCCTGTATTGTAATAAACTGATACTTACTTTCTTTAATTTATTTAAAAATATCATATTGACTACAAATTAAATAAAATATTGCTAAATTAAAAATATGAAAACTCAACTTAGTTAGAGGCTAATATCATTTTATTTCATTGGAGAAAATTCCAACTTGAAAAGCACCGTAAATAAATATTGAGAAAATGTGGTTATATAAATTTACTAAGATGAAAGAAGTTTGGCTAGGATGCATCAGGATTTTGAGCTCAAACGTGAAAAGAAAAAATAAGTTTTATTCTATTATCATAAATTTAGTTTTAAAAATATGTAATTTTTTTCAAGATCTAATAAATGTAAAATAAATAAAAAAATACATATATAAGTTATTAAATATAAGAAATAAAAAATTAATTAAAAAATAAGTAAGAAATTCGCAATAATCACGTACTAATTATTGTGACACTCAATTAACAAAATTCAAATTACATCTATGCCTTTCCATTACTATTACCAAAGTAACTTCAACTTTATATTTAGTATTAAACGTGACTAATTTATCTTTCCCTTTGCACGACCATTAAAACCAATTCTTAATATGTATATATATATATATATATATATATATATATATATATATATATATATATATATATATATATATATT
>Ga0099825_1002362_pt1 | contig 25035 bp, 17 predicted proteins | sample SiratroredBW_FD_76838 | JGI IMG/M metagenome (GOLD analysis project Ga0099825, IMG submission 76838) | Root nodule microbial communities of legume samples collected from California, USA - Siratro red BW | ecosystem: Host-associated > Plants > Roots > Nodule | place: USA: California | collected... | reverse complement strand
CGAAGCCTAACAAGAAAGGAACCCTAATCTGAGTTTCCCCTGTGGGCCCACTGCTCATAGGCGTAATTCTTTTAGAAACTGTCTACATTTTTGGTTTCTGGCTTTTAGAAATAGTGTAAATTTTTTTTTTTCACTATTCACTGCAGGTGTTATTTTTTCTTGCGATTTTTTTAGTGTGATTTTTCTGGCTGGCAATCGCCATCTCTTTGACATTGCCTAGCTTTGCAATGACCATTTTTTTCTTTTCAATAGTCATCGTGCCATCTGACCAATTTTCCTTTCCAGCAGCCTCCATGTCCTTGTGCTTTTTCTTTTTTTGCTTTCTGGTAACTACCATGCCCTCTGATCATTTTTGCTGTGTGTGTTAAAAAAGTAATTTGTTATTATTTACTTTTAACTCCGACAACCAATTGACTGACATGATTCTCTTTAAAGGCTCTTGTGTTGATGACATTTATAACGAATTTGTTTCATATGATACCTGTGTTCTAGCTCAAGGAGAAGTTTTAGAAATATGAATTGATTACTTTAAATAAGGAGATTTTATAGGGGAATATCTTGTCAAATATTTTCCATTGTTAGATATTGATTTTGTTTATTATTGTATCTCTTCTTCATTATAAATAAGAATACTCATGTACGTAGATAAAATACGAAATTCACTTTATTCCTTCTCGGTTTCTCTCTTCTCAACATGGTAAGAAAGCGGTACCATTCTCCATGACTTGGTTTGTCACTAATCCTTTCAACAATTAATAGGCATTTGTGATCAATTTTTGTAGTGTCCTATGGGAAGAGAGCAATTTGCAAATTATGAATATGCCAATCATGCAATGTAAATTACTGAGTTGAAGCTTACTTACATTGTAGGTGGTCAGCAGGATTACTGTAACGATTTTGATTTGAGAAAGCCCTTGGATCGACATTTTTATAGTGGCAACAATGTAGATTGTGTTAGCATCAAAGATTCTCCGAACCTTAGTTCTCTTCAAGATCATTGTGCTGGATTTCTGGCTAAACTCTCAAGGTGAAGTGATCTATATCCACTATGTTAGAAATGTATTCGTAGAGATATAAGATGATTCCTCCTAGGCGTCCACCTAACAGGTTCTTGACAGCATTGAACTGTTTATTCATATTGCCCGCATCTGATTGAGTCTAGTTTTTCTTAATAGAATAAAATAAAATGAGATTAAATTGGACAGGATTTACTGTTTGGATTTGATCATAAGTGTATAATGCTCTTTCCAAGCAAAACTTTATTAAATCTTTTGATAGATATTTTTTAGCATATGCAATTTAAGATCTGATAGAAAACAATGGTGTCATTTGGCCAAGGTAGCCGTCTCCACCCAGTGGGTAAGTGCTTTCATTTCATCTAGGGACTTTCTAATTCCCTCTGAATTTCTTGTTTTGCATCGATTAGGTTGTGATAAAGACTATGTTGATGATTTCTTATAAATTTTTTCTTAAGGTTTTCTACCCACTTTTTCATTTACAAACATTATGGATGTCATCAACAGAAATGAAGGTAATATTTCCTCTGCTGGTCGTATTGCAATTCAGTCATTCTGTTCTCCACAATGCAAGTATTCGAATGAGGCGAGTTAATATATTTCCTTTTCTTTTATATTATTTGAACTAAGTTTCCCCTCTGTCTTTGAGCTGTGCACTTTTTTTATGATTTTTATATACCCTTCCCTCTGTATGAATTAGGAAATAGTTTACCGGCTTGCAGATCCTGTCTTGCGATCCTAGTTGAATCTCAGACATTGCTACCGTTCTTCATTCTATAAAAGTTTAATATTTTTCTAATATGAAATATGTTAATATCTCTTTTGTAGGAGTGGCACATGCTTTCCTTTATTAGGTCCCTAAAGAGCATGGCCATGTCTTCAAACGCTGTTGTTGTTGTAACTTTTCCACCTTCACTTCTTTCTCCATCTTGTTCACTAAGATTGCAGCATATGGCAGACACCTTACTTTCTGTCAAAGCCATCCCAGGTTCATAGTCAACTCTCAGGTCTTATATTTCATGTGTTTATTTATGAATTATCTCAAGGTTCAGTGCAAGACTATATTTGTTTCAGATGAGGACAAGGAGCTGGCAAAACTCCTCACTGGGTACCAGGATATGATTGGGCTTTTAAAGATACACAAAGCTGCACGGTTAAATACACAGGTTATATTCATACATTTTTATTTTATATTCATATAAGAATTTGAACAAAAGACGCAGTAACTTGTTTGATAGCTATTATTTTTTGGTACATGCGATAGATCTTGCCTGTGTTGTAAAGTTCATCGGATTAAAAATTTTATTGGAGGAACAATGCATTTCTAGAAGCTACTTTTTTCTTTCATTCTGACACATCTGCCTTTGCCAATTGTCTGATTTTCATCGTGCAGGTTCCAGTGATTCTGGAGGCTACAACTTTCTCAATAAAATTGCAAAAACGGAGGTTTTTGATCTTAGAATGTCTAAATCAAGCCCCAGTTGACGGATCAAGTGGAAGTTCATATGATACCTCTGGCGGTTGTTCTGGGTCAACTAAAGTTGGAACACTTGATTTTTAGATTATAACTGAACATTTGTAACAACCAAACAGACTCTAGCAATAGTGACTTATGCTCAATGTTTTTTTCTTAATGCTTGAAATGTTGTGTTCTAAAATTTTCGTTACTTGTATGTTTTCAATATTGGTTCGCCTGCAATGTACAGATAGTTTCTTTAGAAGATATTCTACAAGTGAGAATGGTGAGTTTCAGGGAAAAATAACAGATAACAGACTAATGATGTAAATTTTTTAAACTTGTTTGCAAACAAATAGTAACTGCATTTTCAGATTTAAACTAACTGGCCAAGAGGATATTTTAGATGTTATATTTATATATAGTCACCTTTCTTCTTGAAAAATGTTATAAACATATTATAACTATAACTAAACTAAACTTTAAATAAAAGATTGTCTTAGCATTAAAATATTATAAATGTAATAAAATCAAAATATTATATATATTAAAATTAAATCTATAGGTGGGAAAACCTAGAGTTTGAAGTGTGGCGCACTTACAACTGGTGCATTTAATAAAACTGTTTTACAAATTCCAAATTTTACAAATTTCTCAGATTACAGAATCAGAAACAAACATTAATCAAACGCACACATCCCCACATATATAATTTTTCTTAAGGATTGATAGGTCTTTTTCAACAAAGTATTTTGGAAATATATATTTTATGGAGATACAAGAAGGTATCTTAAATACGAATAATTTTTCTTAAGGATTGATAGGTCTTTTCCAACAAAGTATTTTGGAAATATATATTTATGGAGATACAAGAAGGTGTCTTAAATACGAAGTTCATAGGATGATGGTTTCTTCCTGCACCTTCATAATATATATATATATATATATATATATATATATATATATATTTTCAAAATATTTTGTTAGAAAAGATTCAACTGTCCTTAAGTTTTTGTAGAAAGAAGTTACACTATCTTTTACTTCATAAATAAGGATTTATGATCTATATTCTATGAAACTTAAATAATAACTATAATGTGTAAAGATTAAAAAAAACTAAAGAGAAAGTTTATATTAAAGTAATTTTTTTTGTAATGAATTATGTGGTTTAGAGGTATTAGATAATGAGGCATACAACAATCTAAATCAATTTTCTATATTTTATTCAAAAAGGCTAAAACATGTAAGTTTTAACTCTAATTACACATTGCAAATATGGATTTCTTCAATAAATTGCACTTTGTTTATCATGTATAAGTAACTTTCAACATATTTTCTTTCTCATAAAACACTAACAAAGTTGATACTTAAGAGAATTTCAGTCAAGACACAAAGTTTACAAGTTTTTTTCTTAACATCCTTTGTTATAGGTACTTTTTTAGGACAAGTACATGTTAAAATTATTTATAACCTGTCTTTAGATTTAATAAATTTTAAAATAATTTTATTTACTCTAGTTTCATTTGTCGCTCATTCTAGAGTTATATGTTCTAGAAAACAATGTTCATTAATTGTTGGCATAATAGAGCTATTGGAAGCAACTCCATTAGTTTGTTTATTCTTTCTTTTGTTCTGGTTTTGTATAGTTTATTTGTAATTGATGTATATTTATTGTATTCAATTTTTTCTTATAATGGACTACCTTAGGTATTGTAATTTATCTCAGACATCTATATGTAAATAAATATTAAATGGGTTATGTAAATGTGTATTTTATCATAAGTCTTGTTATTCATAAATTATTTTATATGTTAAGATCAAATTCTTTTGGGTATGTGCTTAAATTTTGTGGATTAGGCAACTTCTAGACTATGGTTTGATATTAGAAAAGGTTCCTCATAGATCTAATAACCAGATATTTTCTGGTTTCTGATGTTGCAGCTTACCACTGCTACTAATTGTTGACAAGATTCATTTAACAAGACAGAAAAGGACAAAAAGAAAAATGCATCGAAGTGGGTGTAGGATAAAATGTTTAAAAACAGCACAATATAAAAACGATAAATGGTTTATTTTGTTTATTTAAAGGTAAATTTAAAATAAAAATGTCTGAAGAAAAAAAGAACAACAGAAGAAGATGTTTAAGGTTATGGATAAGATGGTGGTTAAGGTTGGTAATGGCAATCACAACGGTAGTGGAAAAACTGCACACGACACAACACAGTTTCACATTTGTCCTGTTGTGTTGGGTTTAGTTTTAACGATAAACCCTCCTTCGTGTTGTTCTGTAACTCCCAAATGGCGGCGTTTGCTAAACCCTCCACACTTCTTCCTCCTCCTCCTTCTTCCACCAACTTCAACCTCAAAAATTTCACTTTCACTCACACCCTTTATTCCCCTCTTAGAAAAGTTGAACCTTTTTGTGTTTCGGGTTCTGCCTCTGCCACTACCTCCCTCAGCAACCACCACAGCCGCCACGCAAACTCTGATATTTCCCAACTGTGCCTTCTTGGGAACTTGGACCGAAGCATGAGCTACCTAGACTCCATGCACGACCTTCGAATTGTCGTTGAAGATGATACTTACGTTGCCTTGGTAAGATTATGTGAGTGGAAGGGGGCAAGGAAGGAAGGGTCTCGAGTTTATTCCTATATTTCAAAGACTATGACCCTTTTGAGCCTTCAACTGGGGAATGCGCTTTTGAGCATGTTTGTGAGGTTTGGGAACTTGGTGGATGCTTGGTATGTTTTTGGGAGAATGGAGAAACGGAATTTGTTCTCTTGGAATGTTTTGGTTGGTGGGTATGCTAAAGCTGGCTTCTTTGATGAGGCCCTGGACCTCTATCATAGAATGCTGTGGGTTGGTGAGAGGCCTGATGTTTACACTTTCCCTTGCGTTTTGAGGACTTGTGGTGGCATGCCTAGCTTGATGAGGGGTAGAGAGATTCATGTGCATGTTTTGAGAAACGGGTTTGAGTCGGATGTGGATGTACTTAATGCATTGATAACTATGTATGTGAAATGTGGGGATGTCGGTACTGCTAGGTTGGTGTTCGACAAAATGTCTAACAGAGATAGGATTTCGTGGAATGCCATGATTTCGGGGTATTTTGAGAATGGGGAGTGTTTGGAGGGATTGAGATTGTTTGTGATGATGATTGAATATCCTGTTGATCCGGATTTGATGACCATGACGAGTGTGATTACTGCATGTGAGCTTCTGGGTGATGAGAGATTGGGGAGGGAGATTCATGGTTATGTTCTTAGAACGGGGTTCGGGAGAGACCCTTCAGTTCATAATTCGTTGATTCAGATGTACTCATCTGTTGGACGTATTCAAGAAGCTGAAACAGTTTTCTCTCGGACAGAATATAGAGATGTGGTGTCATGGACTGCAATGATATCAGGTTATGACAATTGTTTAATGCCTCAGAAAGCACTTGAGACATATAGAATGATGGAAGCAGAAGGTGTCATGCCAGATGAAATCACCATTGCCATTGCACTTTCTGCTTGTTCTTACATATGCAATTTAGACATGGGGACATACCTTCATGAGGCGGCCAAAAAGACAGGGCTCATCTCTCATCCAATAGTTGGAAACGCACTCATTGACATGTATGCCAAGTGTAGATCCATTGACAAGGCTTTGGATGTTTTCCACTCTACTCTTGACAAGAACATTGTGTCTTGGACATCAATCATCCTTGGTCTTCGGATCAACAACCGGTGTTTTGAAGCCCTGTTTTACTTCAGGGACATGATTCTTAGACTGAAGCCAAATTCTGTTACTTTAGTTTGTATTCTGTCTGCATGTGCTAGAATAGGAGCTTTGACATGTGGAAAAGAGATTCATGCTCATGCGTTGAGAACTGGAGTAAGTTCTGATGGTTTTATGCCGAATGCAATTTTGGACATGTATGTAAGGTGTGGAAGAATGGGATATGCGCTGAAACAATTCTTCTCAGTTCATCATGATGTTACTGCATGGAACATTTTGCTTACAGGATATGCTGAGCGTGGAAAAGGAGCACTTGCTTCTGAGGTCTTTCAGACAATGGTGGAATCAAACATTAACCCTGATGAAATAACATTTATCTCCATATTATGTGCTTGCAGCAGATCAGGTATGGTAGCAGAAGGCTTAGAATATTTTAACAGCATGAAGTACAAGTACTCCATCACACCAAATCTGAAACACCATGCATGTGTGGTTGATTTACTTGGCCGTTCTGGGAAATTGGAGGAAGCTTATGAGTACATAAAGAAAATGCCAATCAAACCAGACGCAGCCATTTGGGGAGCTTTGTTAAATGCATGCAGGATTCACCATCATGTTGAACTTGGGGAGCTTGCTGCAGAGAATATCTTTAAGTACGATACAACAAGTGTTGGATACTACATTCTTCTCTCTAATCTTTATGCTGATAATGGTAAATGGGACAAGGTTGCTGAAGTGAGAAAAACAATGAGACAGAATGGGCTAATAGTGGATGCTGGATGCAGCTGGGTGGAGGTGAAGGGCACAGTGCATGCTTTCCTCAGTGGTGATAACTTTCACCCTCAAATAATGGAAATAAATGCACTTTTGGAGAGGTTTTATAAGAAGATGAGGGAAGGTGGTGTTGAAGGGCCAGAAAGCAGTGAGATGGACATAATGGAAGCTTCTAAGGCTGACATATTTTGTGGGCACAGTGAAAGATTGGCCATTGTCTTTGCACTTATTAATTCTGGCCCTGGGGTGCCTATTTGGGTGACAAAGAATCTCTACATGTGCCAAAATTGCCACAACATTATCAAATTTATCTCTAGGGAGGTTCGCAGAGAGATTTCTGTAAGGGATGCTGAACAATTGCACCATTTCAAGGGAGGCTTCTGCTCTTGCATGAATGAAGGATATAGGAGTTAACTGTAAGATATGTAGCATCATGATGAAAACTTAGAATTGAAAGAAATTACTTCAACATTCCTGCATACAAAAATGATTAATAGGCCTAAGAATCATTTATCATGCTATACTGAGAGTGGGGGAAAAGGCTGTTATGTCTATTGCACATATGTAAGTATAAAATTTATGGAGTACATAAATTACTTTTTCAACAGTTTCACTCCCTCACCCCAAAAGAAAATGTGTGTTATTGTGATCTATGATCTCATTGTAACCTAAAGTGATATATAAATAGAATTTTGGTGGAGTAGAAATGTTGTATACGGTAGATTCCATGGTTCTAGGAATAATAGATGTAAGATTTAAACATGACTCTCATACATGACAGGATTCATTCCCATCAAGTACCAAAATGATTAATTAAATAAGATGAATGTTCATTATTTTGTAAAAACACGAATAAAGAACTTGAAATCTGGGGCATGGTTATGTAGAAAGTGGAATAAAGGCATGTATTCTACACACCTATTCCCTCTCTCAATTTTATTTCCTTCAAAAGAAAGTTTTCATTCAATCATCCAGCATCACTCAATATTGTAAAAGTGTGAAAAAAACTTCAGATATCTGTTCATAATTTGGCTACTTTCTTGAAGTTGATTGACTTGGTAGATGACCAAAAGAAGCTGTTTGCTACTGCAAGATCCCCACTACCATAATCAATTTCAATTGAGTTTTCTTCCTCCAATACAACAAGTTATCTGTTATGCTCCTAAAGTTTTTCTTCTGTACCCTGGACTGTTATTTGATGTTATTTCAGCTCCTTTTCTTTTTCTTCTTGCTTGTGTTCTTTGTTTGCAAATAGGTTAACTTCAAACTCTTTCTTTAATAGCTGTCTCAGTTCCTTCCTTGTGCAAAGTTGTTCTTGGCCTACCCCAGGCAAATACAGAACAAAGGTTTTAAGGTAATTTCTTGTTTCTTTTTTAGTGTCTATAACTTTTAATAGATTTTTCATTTGAAAAGAAATTACTTTTTACCGTAATATTTAAATGAGGAATCATTTCTGACATTCTGTTTGATTGGCTTACTTCATGGTAAATGAGACATTGTCTTTTTGTCATAGCTATGTAAGTCTTCACCTTTGTTCTTCTGTTTTGAATTTGATGACTATGATGGACATTCTGGTTTCTGATAGTTCAACGTATTTCAAATAAGTCATTTTTACATGAAAAAAACTTTTAAATGACATAATTTAAAGTTATTTTTATTTATGAAAAAAAAAACTTCTTTGTTATGCTTGATGGTCTTACGTGTGATTATTTTTATTTAGATGGGCACCTTGCGCTCAGAAATAGAATGAATGCGATTATCATAATTGGTTGAAAATAGTTTCTAATTATTATACCAGAAGCTACTTTTTTATTTTTCAACCTGAGTCATTTGTAGAATATTAACTTATCTGCATCCTTTTAGTTACACATAATAAAGGTGGCAAAATAACTACCACTGAACTTACATATAAATAAAAATAATTAACTTCATACCAATTAAAATAATCAGTTAACATTGTTTAATTTTACCAGTCTCACTTTAAAAAAAAAAAAATCAAATATTCTTCACTGAGACTTCACAACAGTAAAGGAATTAACGAAAATAGGATTACAATTAAAAGTTTTTCAAGAACAAAATCATTATAAAGTAACTCGATCTACTTATATAAATCCATCAATCATAACAATCTTTCACTTAAATTTGAACCCAGATAGTGTGAATCAAAAAATTATACCAAGACACTCGTAAAATTTACGCATTTTTTTTACTGTGGAGATCACAAAAGTTCCGAATGCATCTTAACCATAAAACTACTATTTTATTTTACTTTGACTCTAAATTCAAGAGCACTTATCATTCGTCTTGCAATTCTAACTGACACGATAATGTCAATTACATAATCCATTATAGCATTTTATAGAACTCATTCATACGTTGAGAAACCCGGGCCTAATTAAACTGCAAACTCACTTGTGATGACAGAGGTCTTCCAATGCTAATTAATTTTCTTTCCTTAATTTAACTCGAACCTTACAATTCAAAGGAACGAAGTTCCTTGCCATAAATTATCCGGTGGTGGTAAAAAATGGTACAAATTTTGATGATAGCAAGTCTATGCAACAAAATTGTAGTATATAAAAAAACCCATTTTCATGTTGAGGAGAAAAAAAAGAAAGATCTATAAAGTGGATCTCAGCAATATTTGGGCAAACCAAAGTAGGACGACTTCAGTCAAACATGTGGGGTAGTGGTCTGACAGCCATAAATGCATCCACCATCTGAAAGAATTATGGAAAAGAGAATATGTAAGTTTTGCACCATATACATGAATACAGCCAAACATGTTTTCGTAAAACAAGCTTGAGCAATTATGTAGTGTGCAGATTGACCATGTGCCATCAACTTTTGAACACCAATAGATGCTACTTTTTCTATTATGTAGACACATATATTAATTTGTGGAATGGAGGCAGTTTAGTAAACAAAAACGATCTCAGAGAAATCAGTTTCAGGTGTTCTATCAAATATTGAACAATATGAGCTTTCCTTAATTCCACCCGAGACTTTCCTCTCACCCAGGTTAATAATTGGTTTCGGCAATACTCAAGATTATGTAATTAACAATCGAAATTTCAACTTGCTTTCCCTGTATTATTATTTCACTTTTATAGCATAGTCATATGCAATAACATCTATTATTGTTGAATGCATACCTCTTCAGTCACAGAAGCCCGAGCCCTACGATGTCTCTCCACTAGTTCAGTCAAGACTTGAATTAGCCGTTGCTTTACCTCACCGGTCAGCATGCGCCCTTCTCCATATTCCTACAAGAGAATAACAGAATAAGTTAGCGAAAAAAAATCAAGGAAAGCCTCGTTGTGCTATTTGTATTATTACAAATTGGGGAAAAAAGATAGAAATCACACCTCCTTGATGTGTTCAAGTTCAGCGTCATCTTCTAAGAAAAATGTTAGGTATTTGATTGGTATATCTACCTGAATCATGTTACAAAATGTCAAAATTATTGGACTGCAAGAGGAGGTAAAGACGGGAGCACTAAAAGAAAGGAAAAACAATTTATTAGACAAAAAGGGGTTTAATCTTTTGTTTTAATTTTATTAGGAATATATATGCCTTCTTAATCCTTCTTAATTCTATCACTTTTCAGAGTTTAGGTGAGGAGGCAAAACATTAAATGAACGATGGATCCATCACATGTAAACTGCAATATTTATGAACCGACAAGAATTCCGTTACCTCAAGATTTGCCCCCAATTGCCTATGTTTCTCAATAGAATCTTGCCCACCAGAAAATGCATGCTTGTTTACCTGAAGAGAGCCACACATACAGTTGGCGAAATTAACCAAATGAAGGTAGAAAAAACGAGACAGATCGCTTAGAAAAATCAGAGAATAGGGTGACGTGTGCAAAATATTAGGGTCTACTTGCATTTAGAAAATGTACTGTTTTTATTTCTTATTTTTACAAATAATTACAAAAATACCACCTTGATTTTACAGTTATGCTTTCAAAGATTCCTAGATTTCCATTGTTTCCCATACAAATCTATGAAAATAAAGAAGATAAGTAAAAACAAGATGGCATTTTGTAACTATTTGCACAAGCAAATAAACAAAATAAGAAAACAATACTCAAACCAAACATATCCTAATTTATCCAGTAAAGTAAAGCAAGATTTACATATGGAATCTAGTATATGGTAATAAGTTGGAATGAATACTTTCCAAGGGAAAGAGAAAGAAAACCATTCAATAATTTTTGGAAAATTATACACATTACAGACACCAATTTCAACAAGTAGATTTACCACGTCACCAAGATTCCTAAACAAAACAAGCAATTAAAGAAAGAATAATCTACTGCTAATTTTTGTCACAATGGGCAAATAAATCTACAAGACTTGTACGTAAGCAACAGTATAACAGAAAAGAAAAACTTTGAAGAGAGTAATATCAGTAGCACACCTTGTTCTTTATATCTTTTGCAGAATCAGTCACATATATTGCAGAATTGGGATCACTGGCAGACATTTTTCCTGTTTCCCCCTGCAAACATATATATTTTAAAGATGTGAGATCATGGTTGACAGAATCACGTCCCTACCAAACATGCAGAATAGTATGAGTGTATGATTATGGCTCCCATCTCCACACTAGTTCATGAACAAAGACACGATGGGGAATTGTGGAGCAATGTCTCTTTTGTGTTAGCACATATTATGTTTTTTAGATAGTTTGGGGTTTTGAACTCCAAATGACTCAACATCCTCAACTAAATTTAGGCTCCTTCCTACCGCCCATGGAATGTGTGTAAAGACCAAAACGCCCATTCAACTAAATAAACCCTATTTTCTTCGCTGTCTACACTCCATACACATCGCAGTCCAAGCTTGGGCCATATGCATGAACCCTGCTGACTGCTGTTGTTTATTTTGCTCCAATGAGTGCCACCCCCTCAACATGGGGAAGAGATAAGCTTTTGTGCATTGTGATTTCGTCTTGTTTTAGTTTTGTCGAGGCACACTACAGATTGCTCAATCTGGAAGTACACTCCAGATTAATCCGGAATTAGAGAAATAGATTGAAGGTTTTGAATAGGACTATCCAAACACTGTTTAAGTAATCTGGAAAATTATTCCACAGGTCTATAAATTGTTAATGTTTTAATAATCTACATTGAGCTATCTAGAATGCTTTCCTAATATGCTTGTTCTCCTTTTATGTGCAAATTGACATGACCACGACAAATGATGGTGGTTCTCGATCCAATGGAAGCTAAAGAGCTGTTGCCTGACCTAGTAATGCCAATCATGAAGATGATGAGAATGTGCATGCAAAGATGCACCAGCACAGTAGGTAGGTCTTGACAAAGCCTAGGGGTCCGAAGACACCTCTTTGTTGACAATGTACACAGATCAAGTTGCGGGATGGAATGGTAAGAAATTATATTTCTTAAAATTCATAATTAGCATAATATTATATCTTGAGTTTGTTTGTAATAAGGTATTAATTGTGGGCCTTTGCAGGATAGTGGGCAGCTAAGGTTGGTGTCCCATGGGCACACACAAACTAAAAAAATTTGCAGTTGACAATTCGTCATAGCTGACTGCAATAGGCAACAACCCAAAATTCTCACTTGCAACCTCAACACAATGGGTTGTACATTGTCTGCACAGAGGTATCTTCCCAGAGAATGCTCCACCAACATGTACCTGTTGTGCTTGCGCATCCTTTTCAAGCAGATCCTCATCATTCTTCATGATTAACTCTGCCTCAGATTTTTTTCTCATTCTTCACTTCACATTTTTTTTATGACAAAAGGGCTTGTACCAGTGTGACAAACCTGTTCCAACGTTGTTGAAGGATTGACCAAAACTTATGACAAACAGACCTGTTCCAACATTGTTGAAGGATTGACCTAAACTTATGACAGACTTGTTCCAGCGTTGTTGAAGGATTGTCCAAAACTTATGACAAACAGGCCTGTACTAGTGATATTGAACGATTGTCCAAAACTTATGACAAACAGACCTGTTCCAGTGTTATTGAAGGATTGGCCAAAACTTATGACAAACAGGCCTGTACCAATATTATTGAAGGATTCTTCAAAACTCATGACAAACAAACCTGTTGCAGCATTGTTGAAGGATTGTTCAAAACTTATGACAAACAAGCCTGTAGTGATATTGAAGGATTCTCCAAAACTTATGACAAACAGACCTATTCCAGCATTATTGAAGGATTGTCCCAAACTTATGACAAACAGGCCTATACCAGTGTTATTGAAGGATTCTCCAAAACTTATGACAAACAGACCTATTCAAGCATTATTGAAGGATTGTCCAAAACTTATGACAAACAGGTCTGTACCAGTGCTATTGAAGGATTCTCCAAAACTTATGACAAACATACCTATTCCAGGATTGTTGAAGGATTGTCCAAAACTTATGACAAACAGGCCTGTACCAGTGTTATTGAAGGATTCTTCAAAACTTATGACAAACAAGCCTGTACCAATGTTATTGAAGGATTCTCCAAAACTAATGATAGACAAACTTGTTTCAGCTTTATTGAAGGATTGTCCAAAACTTATGACAAACAGGCCTATACCAATGTTATTGAAGGATTCTCCAAAACTTATGACAAACAGACCTGTTCCAGCGTTGTTGAAGGATTGACCAAAACTTATGACAAAAAGACCAAAAAGACATGTTTCAGCATTATTGAAAGATTGTCCAAAACTTATGACAAACAAACCTGTTCCAACGTTGTTGAAGGATTGACCAAAACTTATGACAAACAGACCTGTTCCAGCATTGTTGAAGGATTGACCTAAACTTATGACAAACAAACCTGTTCCAGCGTTATTGACGGATTGTCCAAAACTTATGACAAACAGGCCTATACCAGTGGTATTGAAAGATTCTCCAAAACTCATGACAAACAGACCTGTTCCAGTGTTACTGAAGGATTGGCCAAAATTATGACAAATAGGCCTTATTGAAGGATTCTTCAAAACTTATGACAAACAAACCTGTTGCGGCGTTGTTGAAGGATTGTTCAAAACTTATGACAACCAGGCCTGTACAAGTGTTATTGAAAGATTCTCCAAAACTTATGACAAACAGACCTGTTCCATTATTGAAGGATTGTCCCAAACTTATGACAAACAGGCCTGTACCAGTGTTATTGAAGGATTCTCCAAAACTTATGACAAACAGACTTGTTCCAGCATTATCGAAGGATTCTCCAAAACTTTTGACAAAAAGACCTGTTCCAACATTATTGAAGGATTGTCCAAAACTTATGACAAACAGGTCTGTACGAGCGTTATTGAAGGATTGTCCAAAACTTATGACAAACAGGCCTGTACCAGTGTTATTGAAGGATTCTCCAAACCTTATGACAAACGAACCTGTATCAGTGTTATTGAAGGATTCTCCAAAACTTATAACAAACAGACCTGTTCCAGCGTTGTTGAAGGATTGACCAAAACTTATGACAAACAGACCTGTTCCAGCATTATTGAAGGATTGTCCAAAAACTTATGACAAACAAACCTGTTCTGTTGAAGGAATGAACAAAACTTATGACAAACATACCTGTTCCAACGTTGCTGAACGACTGACCAAAACTTATGACAAACAGACCTGTTCCACCATTATTGAAGGATTGTCCAAAAACTTATGACAAACAGGCCTGTACTAGTGTTATTGAAGGATTCTCCAAAACTTATGACAAACAGACCTGTTCCAACGTTGTTGAAGGATTGACCAAAACTTATGACAAACAGACCTGTTCCAGCATTATTGAAGGATTGTCCAAAACATATAACAAACAGATATGTTCCAGCGTTGTTGAAGGACTTAACAAAACTTATGACAAACAGACTTGTTCCATCGCTTTTGAAGGAGTGACCAAAATTTACGACAAACAAACTTGTTCCAGCGTTGTTGAAGGATTGTCCAAAACTTATGACAAACATGCCTGTACCAGTGTTATTGAAGGATTCTCCAAAACTTATGACAAACAGACCTGTTTCAACGTTGTTGAAGGATTGTCCAAAACTTATGACAAACAAGCATGTACCAGTGTTATTGAAGGATTCTCCAAAGCTTATGACAAACAGACCTGTTCCAACATTATTGAAGGATTCTCCAAAACTTTTGACAAACAGGCCTGTTCCAACATTATTGAAAGATTCTCAAAAACTTATGACAAACAGACCTTTTCCAACATTGTTGAAGGATTGTCCAAAACTTATGACATACAGGCCTGTTCCAGCGTTATTGAAGGATTTTCCAAAACTTTCGACTAACAGACATGTTCCAACATTATTGAAGGATTGTCCAAAACTTATGACAAACAGGTCTGTACCAGCATTATTGAAGGATTGTCCAAAAATTATGACAAATAGACATGTTCTAGCATTATTGAAGAATTGACCAAAACTTATGACAAACAAACCTGTTCCAGCGTTATTTAAGAATTGTTCAAATCTTATAACAAACAGGCCTTTACCGGTGTTATTGAAGGATTCTCCAAAACTAATGACAAACAAACCTGTTCCAACGTTATTGAAGGATTGTCCAAAACTTCTGACAAACAGGCCTGTACCAGTGATATTGAAGGATTCTCCAAAACTTATACAAACAGACCTATTCCAGCGTTGTTGAAGGATCGTCCAAAACTTATGACAAACAAGCCTATACCAGTGTTATTGAGGGATTCTCGAAAACTTATGACAAACAGACCTGTTTCAGCGTTGTTGAAGGCTTGTTCAAAACTTATGACAAACAGGCCTGTACCAGTTTTATTGAAGGATTCTCCAAAACTTAGGACAAACAGACCTGCTCGAGGGTTATTGAAGGATTGTCCAAAACTTATGACAAACAGGCTTGTACCAGTGCTATTGAAAGATTCTCCAAAATTTATGACAAACAGACATGTTCCAGCGTTATTGAAGGATTGACTAAAACTTATGACGAACAGACCTCTTCCAGCGTTGTTGAAGGATTGTCCAAAACTTTTGACAAACAGGTCATTTCCAGTGTTATTGAAGGATTTTCCAAAACTTATGACAAACAAACGAGTGATTCTTCCTGCACCTCCATAGTTTTTCAAAATTCCCATTTTGAACATAATGAAAAGACCAAAATGTCCTTTGTCTACAACCAATAGTGTAAAAATTTTTTACATTGCAGGTTGTAGAACCCGCAATGCGTTTTTTCAAATTTTTACATTACGGGTTCTACAACCCGCAATGCATTTAAAATTTTTTTTATCAACCCGCAAAAAAAATTAATTTATTTTTATAAATACTAAAAATTATTTATAAAAATATTTTTTTTACTTTTTATTATAAGAAAAAGTAAAATTATGTGAAAAACAAATATTACAAAAATTTGTGGCCTTGACCAGGATCGAACTGAAAACCTTTACTGTGTAAGACTAAGGTGATAACCATACACCATAGCAGATTGTTGGTTGTACAACTCGCAAAAGAAAACAATTTATAAATACATTGCGGGTTACAAAATTTTTTTTAAATGTATTGCGGGTTGTACAACCCGCAATGTAAAAATACAAATTTTTTTTAAAATGTATTGCGGGTTGTACAACCCGCAATGTAAAAATTTTAAAAAACGCATTGCGGGTTCTACAACCCGCAATGTAAAAAATTTTGAAACACATTGTGGATTTTACAACCCGCAATTCATTTTTGAAATTTTTTTGAATTGCGGGTTGTACAACCCGCAATGTGTTTCAAAATTTTTACGCTATGTGTTGTAGACGAAGGACATTTTGGTCTTTTCATTATGTCCAAAATGGGAATTTTGAAAAACTATGGAGGTGCAGGAAGTCATCATGGAGGTGCAGGAAGAATCACTCCAAACAAACCTTTTCCAGCGTTATTGAAGGATTTTCCAAAACTTATGACAAACATGTCTGTCCCAGCATTATTAAAGGATTGTCCTGACAAACAGGTCATTTTAATTGTGGTCATTTTCATTGTAGTTGACAGATTAAGCAAAGCAGCAGCACATTTCATGGATCATTCCAACAGCTTATGCTTTTGGAAAAAATGTTCATAATAAAATAAAAAAATATTGCCTAGAGAGAATTAAGTGTTTAATTAGGTTTGCAGAATGATGAATATCAGAAGCTCTCTTAATCAATTTGATAAAGTAGCGTTTTGAAACATAAGAATACCTGTAATGCAGGGAAGAATAAGGATTCAATCAAGGCTGGCTTATTGAATCCCATTCGAGGAGCAACATCACGCGTCATTCTAAAATATGGATCCTGAATATGTTATAAAAAATACTATTACCAAGAATAAGATGAATGCTAGGAAGAAAATAATAGACCATGATGCATTTGAGAAATATCATATGCTCTAAGTTGGAACAGATCCTTTTTATGACATTTTTCTTTAAATAGTTACAGGAATGAAGAGAATTTGGACAAGAATAAATTTACAGATACACAGTAATCAGATATGGCCATTGCCATACACATTAATCTTCAACCAAATCAACTAGCATGTAAAAGCATTGATGTCCAACGGACCTGGTCAATTGCACAAGGAATTAAACAACGGAGATTCTCTTTTCCAGAAAATAGGTGAGGAAATGAACTGGGAAATGATGGAACGGCCTGCACAGACAAAAGAAGCACATGCAGTCATCACCATGTAAAAAATTCAAAATATGTAAGAATTCAATTATAACTAGAAAAAGCAAACTTGCATTATGCACACAGAGGAATACTATAGTTTCAGCATCATGATTTCAAGTTCCATTGTCAATAGTTCAAAAATATGATAAAGTTCCATTGTTAATAGTTTAAAAATATGTTGAAGTTCCATCATCATACAAATAACTTGTAAAGGACAAACTTTCACGAACCTATTTTGAACAAAATATGAATAGTGCTGCTACTGCATGTAATTGATAAAAATACATTATGTATCAGCAAAGAGAAATGACTCAGGAAGCCAACTAATAGCTCAACTACATTAACCAAAAAGTAAAGACAGGAATCATTCTGTAAAGAGAAGAATGGACCATACCTGCACAGGAGGAAAACTAACTTTTCCAATATGATCTTCCCCAGCAAAACCAAAGATGCCAACAGCCTGGTTATATGTCACACGTGTTGCAACCTCACACATGTTCTTATAGAAGGAACTGAAAAGGAAATTATCCTCAGCTACAGAAGATTTGCTTTATGGAGAATAGTTAACAGTAAAAGAGATCGGGAAATTTCTCATGCGACATTTTATTCAGTATTTTCTTTTTTAATTATGATGACTAATAAAAGCCCCAAATTAATTTTAACACTCATTCATTATTTTTAAATATGAGAATGAGTTCCAAAAAAATTAAAAGTGCTTGCACATTTAAGTTTGTTGAACTTCAAATTTTTATGAGAAAACTTCATCTTGGAAAGAAATTCTGTACAATGTTCTGGATGAACTGGAGAACTTTCTGCTGAATAAGAGAAAAGCATGCCTGAGATTCAACTAATTTTAATAATGTATAGCTAAATATTCTCAATAAAATCTCTTAAACTTTAACTAATCCATGATTTAATAAATCTGCATATATCAGGGAAAAACTGCATACATCAGGGAAAAACTGCATTTATAACTCACCCGCCAACATAATTAAAATCAGAGAAGATGAACGTCTTTGAAATGTCAAAACCACAAGCAATGATGTCCTTTGCATTCTCCCTTGCAAGTCTTCGGCACTCCTCTACAGTAAGATTTTTCCAGAAGAACTTTTCATCATCAGTGAGCTGTATAACCAGAGGAACCTTAAACACATCTTGCAAATACCTACATACCATTTTCCACCAGGTCAACAAACATCCCCAGCAATCACAAGAATTGAGAACTCACCTTCATTTTCAAGCTTGACCCAAAACTTAAGCATCTAATTTCAATCAATTATCATGGTAAAACTCTCTTAATCTATCATTTATGAAAATCACTATGTCAATACAAAATGCAAACAACACTAACACAGAAATTGTAATAGATATTGCCTACACATTGAGATTATACGCATTGAATCCACACTCTTTAAATAATAAAGTCATCATTTGATAAATCAAATCCCGGGTTTATGAATTTTCATCAAATTTTTATTTAAAAAAATGAAATAGAGTAAATATATACAACTCAGTTCCAGACAAAGGCCACTAGTGTTAACCTATTTAAATAAACAGAAACCGATTTAAATCAAATGAAACTTTCGGAGACGAGAACAAGCACTGCTTGTAAGTTGTAACATCCCACATATGCAATCGCATAATTTGCTTGTGACTAGATAATTAACACACCACAACTACAGATTACCATCAACTTTCCATTTCAAAAAGCGAAATGGAGTAAATATACACAATTTACGATCCAAGAAATAAGTGACTAGTGTTAACCAAATTTGAACAAATAGAAATTTATTGAGAACAAATAGCGAATGCACAACTTGTAATTGAAAATGTAACATTAACTACACAAATTTTCATCAAATTTCAGGAGACCAAAGCAACACAAATAATATATGAAATTGTGAAGTCATTAATGGTGTGTTTGGAAACAGTTGGATAAACGTAACCAACATTTTTTCTGGTCCCCTAGTAATATTGCTTCTCCAATTTTAGCTTTGGAATCTGTTGACCTCCAAACGGCAAATCAAACACACTCTAGATGTACACAACTTGGTCCTAGAAACAAGTCAGTCGCTCATGTCCACCCATTCAAACAAACAAAAACTTCTGGAGACCAGAGCAACATACGTAACATACCAAATTCTGAACTCTCTTTAAAATTCACTCATGACTACAAAACTACACAATGCATTCACAATTTTTCGTCAAATTTCCATTTAAATAAAAAAATGAAACCCAGTCAACCAACACAATTTGGTCAAGAAATAAGCCACTAGCGTCAACCAATTCTAGTACAAAATTCTGAGCTCACTCTTTAAAATTCACGCTTGAATACAAAAACAACACAATTTTTCATCAACTATATATTTTAAAAAATAAATAAAAGCCAAAAGCGTCAAACAATTAAGGTACCAAATTCTGAACTCACTCGCTCTCTAAAATCCACTAGTAATGCAACACACTAGATCTACAAATTTAAATAAAGATTAATTTTAAATTCTGGAAGAAAGAAAACGGAGAGACGCGAACTCACTCACTTAGTGAACATGAAGGGAATCAAATGTCCCAAGTGCAACGCCTCGGAGGAAGGACCGCGTCCGGTGTACAAGTAAAACTTATCGCCTCTCTCGTAGGCGTCCAGAATCTCGGCGAAATCGCTGCAACACAAAAACGACACTTAAAATTACCGTTTAATGAAATGAAGGGAGTGAAGGAAGGAAATGGAGGTACCTACCGGTGGGCGAAGAAAACGCCGCGTCGAAGAAAGACGTGAGGAGTTTGTGAGGTGAGGCGTTGGAGACGCGAGATGAGAGCGTCGTCGAGCTTCTGGCAACCGAAACGGTCGATGAGTTTGTCGTAATCGATTTTGCCTTTTGATGAAACCTCCCATGGATTCACAACTTGTTCCGCTTCCTCTTCTAGATTCTTCTTCTCAACCTCTGCCATTGAATTTCTTCTTCCCTCTCTTTGGAATGTAGAGAGAGAGAGAGGGAAATGGAAATTAGTGCCGCTGCAGAGACTTAAGAGAGTGTAGGGTTTTGATCTTCAGAGCTTTGTTGTTATCCTTTAGAAGTGTTTGTTAGTTTAAGGTTGAAAGTGTTTACTTACTTGTCCTTGGTAGTTAAATTTCGTAAAGTGTTGTTTGATGGTATGATTTTAGTTTATAGAAGTATATATAAAAAAAATATATATTTTGAATGAAGATGTTAAATTATTTTTTGCGTGTAACTCGATAATATAATTTACTTTTATAAATTATGAAATCTTAATATATTATTGTATTCAATAATTATTATTTTTGTGCATAATAAGGTAATTATATAATATTACGTAATAAATTATATGTATTTATCATTTGTATGCAAAAAACTATATCCTTTATATTATTTTTTAATTACTTAATGATCATAAATGAAAAAAAACAACTGTTATTATTTTATATTACATATGAATTTTAATGTATTATAATAAATAAATAAATAGTTCTTAAATTTTGTGTATTTGGATGAAAACATTCACAGGGAAATCTTTACCTGGTCGAATAATTTTGTATTGTTGGGAATAATATTTCAAGGAAAGTTAAACCTAAATATTTATTTTCGTATTCGTATTTTTTATTCATATTTAGTACTTTTAACAAATAATTTTTTAACTAAAACTTGAAAAAATAAAAGTGAAATGGAAAGGTAGAAAGAATGCACTTGGGATGGAAATTTATTGTAAGATATAAATGTTTGCTCATGGATTTAAATCGGTTTTTAGTTAAAATAACATTTAATTAACAAATTAAAATAACTACAAGTTCAATTCGATTTGGATTATCCTTTTTAAAAAAATTATTTAATCGGATAAAAAAACGATTCGAATTGGATGATAATCTACACATCCTTAAATAATTAAATTACTAGATCCATTTAAGATAATCATTTAAAAAATAAAATACAAATTTTTTTCATCAGAAAAAAATGAATTAAATGAACTCTTATATAAAATATTTAATTATGACAGAAAAATGAATTGTAATTTAGCATAGAACTTTAATCCTGATGTTCTTAACAACAAACTAGATTAAATGAGCCAACATATTCCCTGATATTATAATTTGCCTTAACTTGTTCACACTAGATAAAATACAGAAAATGCAAAATACATAATCATTAACTTATCTTTCTTCCATAAGACAATAATAAAGATATTGTAGGAGAAGAATGACTCATCCTTTCTTGATGTTCTTAGTAACATGTTTTGCCTTACCACAAGATCAAAACTCCCAAACAGGTAATTTGAGGGAATAGTAAATAACTTAACCTTGTTACATGTTGTACAAATGAATTCAAATATAATTAAGGCTACTCAACACTGACATTCAGGAAAGAGCAAATAGTAATAAAGCACATTGACTTCACAAACCTATCACTATTGCTGCAACTTGAGTACTGGGAAGGCAATAACATCTCGAATACTGGCAGAATTTGTCAAAAGCATCACCAGCCTATCAATTCCGAGGCCCTGGATTTGTAAATGGCAATTAAAAAGCTACAATAGGAAAGGAAAAACAATTGCTATTCTAACACTGCGGCAAATAATGCTGACAAAGATTAACATTATGATTCAGAGAAGTGAAAAACATTAATCGTTGACTATCACACTTATTATATCACTCGTACAAATCCATTGAAATTCCAGTACTAGTTTATAATTCATTCATTTCTAATACATATGCTCTTCAACAAGAAATTAAATAAACTATTGAAACATAAATTTGAAGATAAAAAGTAAACATGACAATACACAATGAAAACCATAATGGACCTTTACAACACTGTATTTATTAAAGTAATATTTTAAAATGAAGAATAATTACGATATAAATGAACCGTGAAGATTTTTCTATTAAAAAAGTATTAGAAATTTAAGTATGAGTTGAAAGTGTTGAATAGAAATGAGAAAATTTAATGATATATAAAGATAAAAATCCAAAAATACATAGTCTCAAGATTTTAGTTAAAGGTGATGTCATGTTACATCACAACTCATTTCCCTAGTAAAAAATGATACTATAAGGAACTTAATATGTTATCAAGTTGATTTCAAGACAAGACAATTGTTGATTGCATTGGACAGAATCAGTGCCCCTTCAATTCAGGACCATGTTAACACCACAAGAAAAAATAAAGGGCGAGTGGCAAAACTTTACAAAGATACACAATGCAGGTTAATTACTATACCATTCCCGAAGCTGGAGGCATTCCGTATTCCAAAGCTGTGAGAAAGTCATCATCAAGAGTTACTTCATATGAGTCATCTTCATCTTCCTTTCCTTCCTTTTTATCATCATTTGCTGAAACAGCTGATCTCTTCTTTTCATGCTGTCTAATTTGATCTTCCAAGCGTCCCCTCTACCATGTTCAGAAAATAAACCATTTTATTGCCATCAAAGTACTCAATCACCATAATAAAATTGAGACAGTTAATTAAATTGATCATAAATAACCATTAGAGTTCATCTTTTTCCAAAGAAGTGGGCATGGACAAAGTCCATTTTCTATTTCTGGTAGTGTTTGGAACAGATTAACGAACACATTCAAGTCTTTGTGCATGTTTGGTTCCAAACACCTAACTTGGTTATCCATGTGAAGTTGAACCAGATATTTATAGCTTCTGCGTGAACTTAAATTTGGACGTGAAAAAAAAAATGGAGAAACGCATGTAGTTAATGGACAATAGCATGCACTTCCGCATACATTAAATAAGGACCAATTTGATTATGATGCAGCACCAAGTTTGAGTTGTTTTCCTGTTGATATGTCATCAAATTTTCATAAATGATGTTGAACTTATCCCATATGTCAGCTATTTTGTTAAGGTAATTGTATAAAAAGAAATAGGAAAAGATAAATAAACTCCTCTGAATGAACAATAGCAAGAACCTAAACCTACTTCAAAACTAACAAAGAATAGTATTTTATATTTATTTTACCCGGAACTTATTTTCCCCTTTTCAAGTGGTTGATTATGAGAAACAACTGATGAAAAACAAGTTAAATATTGCGTACGGTAAGCATAATCGAACAAGCTATGCAGCTTGGATCTGAAAAGTTTGAAAACTTTGGAATCTTACCTGATCTACAGGATCAGTCAATTCCGAGAATGCATTGCCCAACTCACGACCACAAATGAAAAGTTCAAATCTCTCTGTCAAACCTGTGGATCTAATGTAGGATCATGTGTAAGATAGAAGCTAATATCTAGAAACAGAAAATGTGCATCACTTTCTTATTGAGATTGGCTAGGATGCCTTTTTTAGAATATATGTAATCACTGCATGCCAGAAAGTACGTAATACAACATTCCCAAGTTTATATTCCCGGGGATGAGTTTTAATCTGTGAAACAAATATTCTTCTAAGTTCAAAAAGATTAAAATATTCTTCTAAATTCAAAAAGATTAATATTTCGTAGTAGGTAGGATAAAAATACCTTAATAACAACAAATAACATTATTTGATATTTTGAGATGTTTCTACCTTCTGTGTGGTTTGGCAAGTGGAGATATCTCAATTGGATAGTCTAGAACGAAAGTAGGTTGGATGAGCTTTGGTTCTACAAAAATCTCAAAAACCTAAATAAACAAGACAAAAACAATCTGGTTAGCGTCTGCAAGTGAAATTGACAATATAATAAACAAGACAAAAACATAAAGGAATATAAATATAAAGATCATCAACTAAAAGGAGAAAAAGTGTAATTACAAAAACAAAATATAAATTACGAAATGAAAAGAATGTTCATGAATAAAATCTACCTCATTAAGAAGGTGGCCAACGGATCGGCATGCTTCAATGGAACCTTTATCCTTGTTATCAAGATTCTTTTCAAGGGTATCTAGAGTAACACGCTTTGCAACCTCAAGATCATCTCCCAATTCACTGAAATCGACCCCAGCAATTTCTTTAACAAGATTGTGCATAGTCTCCCTCCTCCAAGGCCTTTCTAGGCATATCTCGACTCCCTGTAAGGAATCATTATACCACCTTCAACAAATTTGTTATAAGGAAATAAATTTCAGTAAAATGTCATCACTCATCAAACACTGGCTGATATTCAAAATTTAGTTAATGCTAAGCCATCATTGAGGGAACTACATCAGAAAGAAAATGTTCAGAATATATTAAAAAAAAAAACTTCATTTTAAGTTTTAAAGCAATATTGTAAACATAATATCCTCTGTTGGCAGCATGAAGTCAGAAGGGCTGCAGGGAAGAACGAGCAAATTTAAAGATAAATATATAAATTTGGTAGTACGTTCCCCGCACCCCTCCCCCCCCCCCCCCCCCCACCCGCATTAACCTCAGATCCGACCCCCTCGGAGTCTGAACCGGTTCATATCTACATAGTATACTATATTGCACCATTAGATCCATTG
>Ga0099825_1002361_pt1 | contig 25042 bp, 15 predicted proteins | sample SiratroredBW_FD_76838 | JGI IMG/M metagenome (GOLD analysis project Ga0099825, IMG submission 76838) | Root nodule microbial communities of legume samples collected from California, USA - Siratro red BW | ecosystem: Host-associated > Plants > Roots > Nodule | place: USA: California | collected... | reverse complement strand
TTAAATAAAAAATAGTCTAATTTTTTTTACATGAGTTAAAAATAATTATGATATTTACAAAAAAAACACTAAAAAAAAATAAAAGAAAAAAAATATAAGTCTCCAAAAAAAAAAAAAAAAAAAACTTAACAACAATGAGTGAAAAGTAATTTTTACTAACTTGGAAAAGCTATCATCAACAGTAGTCAAAAAAGTCAGTACAAGAAAAGGAGTTGAAAAAATAATATAAAAAATATAAAATTAAAAGACATAAAGCACCAAAATTTTCAAAATGTATAACTTTAATATAAAAACTACAATTGTCTAATTATATATAGCTACTATTTTAAATTTCTAAAATTTAATTTTTGTAACACAAAATTATATTCAAACAAGATATCTTTTATAAAACATTTTAAATTTTTTATAAAAATAAAGTTTTGTAAAGATTTACCATCCAAACTCAAAGACTTCTTAATCCTTGAATTCATCACTCATGGCCTTATTATTATCACCCTACTTTGTTTTTGTCTTAATAATATACTAGAAATTTCATTCGTTCTTCATTCAAAATTGTTATCAATGTGAATATGAAGACAGGAATATGTAATTTCTAAAGTATAAGTATTAAACCTACTCATTACTATCTCTCTATTTTTATTATTAATATTATATTTCTAAAAATTTATACACGAAACATGTAAAATTGTAGAGGTTGTCTATTAGATATGTTTCTTTTTCTCTCACTCAAATAACCTTACAAAAAGTCATCTAATGCCTATTCGTTAAGAGTTTGCTAAAATTATTTTACAAAAATAAATATAAATCATTAAGTATAATTAAAATATTTACTTAAATCGTCTAAATCACATTGTTTATTAAAATAAGTATTTTTAATTGTTAAAATGCGATTTAATTTTTAACTTAAGAACAGTAAAAGAGTTAAAAGACTTAAACTTCTAATGTGAGTTGTACTAAAGTGTTGAAAATTAGACAATCCAAAGTCCTTTTAGAGGATCAAATTATTTAATAAATAGTTTTGATGATAACAAAACTCAAGTATATATTTTTATTTAATGATTTATATACACACAGTTAACATTATTATTAAAGCAGTAGACAAGTCAATGAAGAGATAAATTTTCTTACTATTTATTCTTATGTTATTGATTTGATTTAAATTGATTTTATAACATTATGTGCTTTAACGTTAATATTTATTCATAATTAAAATTATTCAGATTCTTATGAAATGTTTAAATATGATTAATTGATTTTATATCATATTGTGTTTTAATGTTCAGATTTGTTCATAATGGAAATTATTCAAATTATTTTGGAGTATTTAAATGTGATGAATTGATTTTATATTATGTTGTGCTTTAACGTTCAAATTTGTTTGTTCATAATGGAAATTATTCAAATTATTGATGAGTATCTCAAATATAATTCTTCTATGTTATTTCATATTATTTTCTCAATACATAAAAATTAGAGAAATATAATATTTCCAGTTTGAGCTTCATACATCAGAAAGTCAAGATCTGTTCAAGCATCCCAACGGCTAGTTTGTAAAAAGCTACATATAAAGGAGCAATTTCAAGTTGAAGAACAAGAAGCAAAAAGAGAAATACATCATACAACACATTGAAGAATTATAGTTTCTACTATTGAGTGTTTATTGTCAATTTGTTATTGAGAGCATATAGAGTTTTGGGTTGTGTGAAACCATTGTGTAATTCTTTACCATTGTGAAGTAAACCCTTGTGAGTTTTCATTGTTCTCTCTTTTGAGAGTGTTTATTTCAATCTTGAGTGGTCTTGATCTTAGGGGCAGATTGGGACTGGTATAACCTAGAGAGGTTTGTGTACTCATGATAACTTAGAGAGGTTTGTGTATTCGTTATAACCTGAAGAGGTTTGTGTACTCGTTGTAACCATTTATGACACCTCTTAAACGGTTTGTTCAAGGGGGAACTAGACGTAGCCCAAGAGATTAGGGTGAACCAGTATAAAACTGCTTCATCTGTGCTTATATATTCTTGTGATTTTTATTTATACGAATTTGAGTTCAGGCTCCATCCAATCCCCCCTTCTCGAGCCAGTTGTTCCTACATAAAGAGAAAAGTGAAACAATAAAGGAAAGCAAAAGATTATCTCAACTAGAAAAGATATGGATCCAATTATTAACACACTTATATTAGATCAGATCAACTCTTTTTTATTGAATGTCTTAGGTTAAAACTTTTATAAAAAATCAACCAATATCACACTCTTCCCTCAACCTAAATTTGTCTTATGATATTCAACCAATTATCGCCCACTTCTATAATTTTAAATTTTAACTACACTAGAAATTCAACCATTAAACTTTTCCTTTCAGTTTATGTTTTGTTGTCATTTATAAGGAAATAGAAATTAAAATTTAACATAATCACAAGCATGTGTATTTGTTCCCATCTCAATTAGAATTTAATATTTTACTTCTGGCATGAATGTTGGTACTGTTAGTTGGCTATTGACATAGATATGCTTCCTAAAAATATTATAATTTTAGAATAAATATCTTTTAGCCACTTATTGATACTTATAAGTCATTGTCCACCAGCTATACTACTGGGTGCAATTTAAGAAAATTTAAGTTTCGAAGAACATACAATAAATAATTGACCCACTTTCAGCTAATATTATATTTTGCAATAATTTATATCAAATGTAATGGGAACTGGAACTTTATATAAACATAATAAATACAATTAAGTATAAATATATTATTATTAAAATTAAGGGGAAAATATCTCTCATATGGAATTTAGTTTATTAAAACAACAGTAAATATGTAACCTTTCAAATATTTTTTCCAAGATAATTTATCTTTTTCAATAAAAAAATTATCAAATTATATGGATTTATTTAAAAATAATATGTGAATAAAAAGATTGTTTCACTTAAAAGAAATTGTATAAACCAATACCTGTAACAAAAGGAATATACACAATTTTATATGTTCTAAAGGAATAAAACTTTCTCCATGTGGGATATGAAAGTATATGTTGTCTTTGAACCAAAAGTAACCTAAGGTGAATAGATAAATTATTATATAAAGATTGATAGTTATGTATTCCTTAATTGGTGGAAAATAAATTATATAGAAAGAGAAAATATTTTAATTTTTCTTTAGTTTAAATTGTAGGCATTTCCTGTCATATTTTTTTATATTAAACGGAGGAATAGTGTATATTCACAATTTATAGTCATTATAATACTTCTAACCTAACGTGGTTTCTAATGCAAAAAGTTATATTAATTATTTACTAATATCCTTAAAATAATTATTAGAGCATTTTCTATGTGAGTTATTAATGAAATAGAATTTTAATATTTAAGAAGTTTTGTACAGTTTTATTGTGGGAGCAATTGGTATATAACTCCTTATATATAAGAATTTTTTTTTACACAAACATGATTATGTGAGAGAAAAAAAAAAAAAACTTACATAAGAAAGAGTTTCACAGACAAGGATCACCATGAGTTTCATCAATCATTTGGTTAAAATATAATTTAACTTTTTCTCTCACACTTTCATTTTTATTGTCCTTTATCGCATTTCCATTTTGCATCTCCAAGACCTTCATCTATTGCTTTATTAGTTTAAATTATTTAAAAAATTTGAGTATATGGATGTAGTTTTTCGGATTCTATATTCTATATTTCAGTATGTAATTCTTTTTTTGCACAAAGGAATACAAAATCTAGAAGATAAATATGAATTTGATATAAAGGAGGTGTGTACAATGAAAGATGTATAATAAAAGATAAGTAATGAAAGGAGATGATTATTATGTTTTCTTTACGTAAGGAAAAAATTGCCATTTTAAAAAGATATGGAAGTGCAAAAAGAACCTATGGAGGTGGGAAAAAACACTCTAAGTTAGATACCAGTCATAAATAGTCTACTTTAATGGGGTCAAGTTAAAAATAAATTGGGTCCAACCCACTTATTTAGTGAGTTAATAAAAAGAGATTGATCCACAAGTTATAGATCAAATTGATAGTTATACCAAAAAATTGTGAGTTGTACTAAAGAGAAAAGTGAAACAATAAAGGAAAGCTAAAGATTATCTCAACTAGAAAAGATATAGATCCAATTATTAACACACTTATATTAGATCATATCAACTCTTTTTTATTGAATATCCTAGGTTAAAACTTTTATAAAAATCTACCAAGTTGAAAAAACAAGTTCTAGACCATTTAAAAATACTTTTGGACATAACCAATTTATTGGGTAAATAAATATAAATATTGATTTTTTTTGACATATTGTGTTAGATAGTAAACATATTGATGTTTATAAATAAACGTCTTATTAAAAGTATCATTTTAAAAAGCAAGTCATGTTAGACCCTACAAATAAGTTTGTCATCTAAAAAAAATCTACAAGCACAAAAGGTTAAGAAGAAGTTAGAAATGAGACTTGACTATTAGATTAGTTTTATAAAAATAATGGCTCAAGTGAAAATGAGACTTGACTATTAGATTTTTTTTATAAATACTTGTTTTTAGTTTAATAATATAATAATCATGTACCCATCTCACTTTTTTCACTTACTCAAATGATAATTTTCTAAATCCTTACATTTTCCACAACAAGAAAAATTTTCGTCCTAATTGTAATCAATATAGAATACAATTTTTTATATTCCAAATTACACAATTTATAATATATTTTTTCATATTTTAAATTTTAGAATATAAAAAATTTATTCCATATTACACAATCCAAAAAAAAAAAGAAAAATACAATTAATAAGTTGAAGAGAATAAAATAGTATTTTTAATAATTATACAAAAATACAAGAAGTAGAATAAAATAAAAAAAAATAAAATTGACAAGCTTAATTTATGCTATTAAGTACAATTTCTTCAATTTCAACTTGTGCCTTGGCACCTAACTTATCCAAATGTGTATTTCATAACTTGTACTTGGTACATAATAATGATGCAAATTTATACTATGATACAAAAGTATATTCATCGTTTCCTTAATTTTCATCTTCTAATTCAGGCTAAATAAATTCAAACAAAGTATATATTTTATTCTTCACAAAGAGTAATTTACATTATACACAGATAGCATTGATATTTTCATCTAAGTTTTAAGAAATGTTCAAACAATAAATGATTCTATATAAAGATTATATTCCAATACTCGACCGTAATAAACAAACATATCATTAAATAAATACTTTAATCTTACCAGGTTCACACTCTCTAGGTTTCATTGTACGGTCCCATTGTATCTTTATGGGTTAAACAATGATCAGAGTGCATAGAAGAACATTGTTTTTAAAAAGTACCCAAATCAATAATAACCAAGCAAAATTATACTATTACCAACTTTATATTGTATACTATTACGGTAAGAAAAAAAAAAGCACTATCCTCTCCGTAATTTTCATCCTTCAAAACCAGTATAAATAAATCCAAACAAGATATATATTTTATTTTTAAAAAAAGCAATTCATATCATACATATAGATAGCATTAATCTATTTAGTTAACTTTTAAAAAAAGTTGAAACAATATATAATTCTTTATAAAAGATTACATTCAATACTTTTCAGTAGTTAACAAATATATCATTGAATAATTGTTAGACGTTTCAACAAGTGTATTGAGTCCGAAAATAAGTAGAGTATCGTCTCCACAAGGAACGAAATTTATAATTGTAAATTGAATACGTATTAATGTATTATGAACAAAAAACACGTAATAAAGGTTGATTTGGATTTGAGTGAATTGATGAATGTAATAACAAAGCAATTAACATTAAAATGTGTTAAATCAATATTAATAAAGATCTTGGGATTGAATTGTAACTCTCTTCTTCTCATACACTCTTAATCATATATTAATATCATCTTTTTCAATTGCAAATAAAAGTCATTCAACCTAATTCCTCTATATTTGAAGTCCATAAATTAAAATAGTTGGCTCTGTTCCTAGTTGCTAGAATAGATTAATCAACATTAAGAATAGTTACTATTACACTATAATTCATCCCTGAACTTATACATGCAATGCATTAAAAGTTTGGTTCCAAATTCAAAAATTGGTTCCAAATTCAAAAAGTGCTTTCTAGTCACAATAAGAATTCTAAAATAAATCAAAGTATGAATAAAATGTAAAACAAAGGTAATTGAATTTAATGATATCAAACAATGTTAAGAGTGCATTCAAAGTTGATAAATTACCTCCAATCCCAAGAATAAAAAGTTTAGCTACGCATGGTAGTCATGAAATACATGAGAAAAGAAAAAGAAAGGATCTTGATCAAGAACGACGCTCCAAGAATATATCAATGAATGATAAGTGATGTCCCCCTTCATTTGACTTAGCTTTAACCTTTTATAGCTTTGGCTCCTTGCATTAGATTAAATTGCGGTCGTTATTTCGTAATTCACACTCATGCAACGTTGATGCCTTTTACATCAATGGACTACATCACATCCAACGGCCACACATGGACCACATCACACACATCGGCCACACATGGACCACATCATACATATTGGTCACACATGGACCATATCACACATATAGGCCACACATGGACCTATCGTCTTCCGGAAGACTCATTAAGTATGCCCCTACCAGACCCTAACATCTAATCTAATACCCAAGACTTAGATTCAACAAATCTAAGAGAAAGGACTAATCCAATACTCAAGACTTAGATTACTAGCGAATCCAAGAGAAAGGACTAATCACCCAAGACTTAGATTGTCATCGATTCTAAGAGAAAGGATCAAAGTAAGTTCAAACATCCAATACCGAGTGTCTGCCAGCGGTCCCGGTGTGTATGAACTCCCTCATCAGCTTCTCACCACCTGATATCTTAGTCTACGTGACTTAGATCATTAGTGAAGCTAGAGGATCTCTGTTAAACATAGACGTGTTATACCTAATGTACACAAACAAGCACAACTCATACATTATCCCAAATGTATGACATCAACTTCATCATTCAATCATTAACATCCATACATATCATTGAATCCACAAATCATAGTATGCAAGAATATTTCCATTATCAAAACAATACTTAACTACTAAATTGTCAAAATTTACTGTTCTGACATGTTCACACAATATAAAATTAAATATTTTATCAAATATCATCCAAGAACGTCTTTACCACCAGAACAATATATATGTACTAAATTTCATCAAAATCAGTCATCTCTATATTTTCAAAATGATTTCAATACTAAATCATGCATAAAGACAATTCCTCAATCAATCATGCATAAAGATATATTTTATTCAATAACTGGTATCAAACTTTTAAAACATATCAAAGTCTTATCACAAGTCATATTCAATCCATCAAAGAATTGTCAAAAGTTCTTGCATGCTACTTTCTAACATCATTACTCAAAACAGTTCAATTAAGCACACTAAGTCAAGATAAATAATCAAACTCATTCAATGCTCAATGATCAGTCAGATCTGCAAGAAAGATTTGAGCACTGATAATCACATGTTCAAGTTTTCTATCTTAGAGTATTATTTAAAAGTAACTAAAAAATATAAAAACAAGTTACTAGCTTCCCTTACGTGATGACGATCCCTAAAATAATTTCTTCAAACTAGTTAGTAGTACTAACCCAATCACTAGGGATCTAGAACGAGTTATCAAAACAAAACCAAATTTTAGTATAATCTTAATTAAGTGAAGATAAATACTTTTCTCAAATGTCCTTAGTGATGATAAAAACATAAAAAAATAAATTTTTAAAAGGTGGTTTTAGAAAAAAAAAAAAAAAAAAAAAAAAAACTATCTTTTGAGCTATTGTGTTATTAATATTTCATTTTATTGAATACTAATTTTGTTCAGAAACTTGATTTGTCAATTTCAGTATTTTTTTAATTACATTTTTATTCATTTATAAGATTTAAAAAACAAAACTAAAAAGCCACCTAGGAATATTTTATAAACTTCTAACTTGTATTATGACATCAATCATACGTGTTAGTTTTCATATGTCTCTAAGGTGTGTAATATATTTCTTCCTATGTATTTAGTTTAACTGTCACAGTAACATACTACCATAAATCTAACATTATAGTCACAGATCCATGCTTTTGTTTAGATACATGTGAACTTAATTAGAAAAAGTGGCAAACACTTATAATATAACCAGCAAAGAGAATCCTGAAGCAATTAGAGTTAATTAATCTACACTAAAATCAACCATTTAATGTGTGGAATAATAAGAGAGGAATGAACCTGAAGCATCTTGTTGACATTGCTGGCACCAAAGACTCTGTGGACATTTGCAAACTTGTGGGGTTCATCAGCAGGAAAATAAGGAGCAAAAACACAATCCTGAGCACACCTTCTCCGAAGGAGCTTGCATGCAGCACAGGGTGAGGGTGCACCCTGCTTCCTACCACCATCTTTCATCTTTCCCTTCTTCTGAACTTCTAATAGGACATGAGAATGGTAGAGCAAGAAGGAGGAGGATTTATAGCAGAAAATAAAGCGAAGAAAAGTGAAAGGAAGAAAAGACAGTGAGGGCGTGTGTTTGTGTGAGAAAGAGGGAGAGAGAGAGAGAGGGTGGTGGGGGGTAGGCCTGCATTATATAATAATTAAGAAAAAAGAGCACCAAAGTTGTACATGACTCTATGTACAATTCATGTGGGTCCAATTAATTAACACATAAATTAAATTAAACACCTTTGGTTGTTCTTCACATTTCCATCGACGTTACATTGGGTCCCCAACATCTTCTTGTCTCGTACTGCTTCATGCGTGCGACTCGCAATTTATATTAACAATGAGTAGGTCTCACTAGGCTACTTAATATACTCTCTTTTCTATCTAGTTTTAAATATTTCTATTTCATTCAAAAATATTTATGGTTATGGTTACTATACTGAAAATTTTTAATATTAGAAGTGATTAAAAAATGAATTGAGAAATCCATAAATGAACCGAGGTCAATTATAAACATTGCTAGCTATATTTGGTAGCTAAATTGAATTTGATTGCTTTTGACATGGCCTGTCTAGTCTGCATTTCAAATGCGCTTATGCTAGGTTAGTCGATAAACTTTTAGATTTATTCACTTTTAACATTAATTATTGTATATTGGTTTAATTAAGTTTCTTTACCTGAATATTATAATTATTTTAGTTTTGTTCTTTAAACTTTTATTGTTATTTTAATCCTTGACAACTTTTTTCAAATTGTCCTTATCATTGTTTTGACTATGAAAGTTATAACTTTAATGGTATCTTCATAATATTGTCTCATGCAATGAAATTTTCAAATGAATGATGCTAACATCATAAAAAATATAATATAATCAACAATTAAAATAAAAATTATATATTTACACTGGTATAAGATTTGATTGCAACGAACCCAATTAAAATGGTTAAGTTGTCACTATATCTAAAGGAACAATTTTCTAATAAAATTTAACTTTTTGATGATGGATAGGCAAGAATCATCACAGAAAATTTTGAGAAATAACAATGGTTGATTTCAAGAATATTGTTAAAAGTGTTAAAAAGATAATATAATTATGATTACCTACAAAATTGTCATCATTTGTACGATTACAACTTAGCATGAGCCATTTTCTTTTCTGTGCTTACTTTTTTTCTGTAGTTTTTCACTACTCCTTGTGCACATTTGTTACTGCGATCGACTAGCTTGTTGTTCATCTTCGTCTGTTCGTCTTTCCCCAACACCCTTAAGTCTTGCAAAGTCATAATCGTGTTTTTGTTGAATCATGTTGTTGTTACGTTGCCACGCCTCATCACCGAGCCTACTACCACATCCCTTCACCTGTCCAACCGCCGCCTCCCACCCCTCACTCGTCCTATCACTGTTTAATCTCTCCATTTCAAGTTAGTTTTTTAATTCTTGTTTATTTATGTAATTATATTTAATTAATATTTATGAATAGCAACTTAGAAAATATTTAAAATTATATTATATTCTAATTATTAATTAAAAAAAAATTATTGAATATGTTGGTATTGAGTTTGGGAGTGTCCGACCCTTGCCCCCAACAAATATTGTTAGATTTCGGAAAATTTATACTTTAAGCGTTATGCTGCCAGTTTTTTAAGACTTGTTCATTGAAAGATCCTTAATTTTTCATTGAAATTTATGCATTAATTTATTTAGTACTCCTCAAATTTTATAAATGTTTCTAGATCAGAGTTAAACTTTGTATAAAAAATAGTGGATATTGTACCGACAATAATTATATTGAATGTTGAATTGTCTGATTGGGAAGTTTGGGAAGAGTAATCACTTTTTATAAGTTTACTAGTACCACTGATAATATATATTTTATATATTTTACTAATTTTTTTCATTACATTTTGTGTTGATCTTTGGCTGCATATTTGATTATGGAGATTTTGTTTCACCACTATCATATTGTGCCACCTGAAGACCAATGCAAAATGTTGCTGAAATTTTGTAAAATATAAAGGATGGTAATTAAAGTTTATGTACTATTGAACTATAATAAAAATGAATCTTCTCGAATGGGATAAAATCATACCTTTGATAAAAAATTGAGATTTATATGCATTATACAGAACATAATTCTAATGACGTAAGTACAAAACATAGATATGGATTAGAGTTGTTTGACTCACATCTCTTCTGTAATGGATTTCTAAGAAATTGTACAACATGGAAGTGGCATGGTGAACTGTTACACTTGCCAAGTGTTATCCAAACTCAGGAGTTTGTTGATTCGTCAATGGATGACATATTAGAGGACATCATCCGTGATGTTGGAGCAAAATCCTTTGATGAAACGTTATATAAAAATATGTTGTTGGATGATGGACTCCATTATCCTAGTTCAACTAACTTCACATGATTACCAGTAGTGTTAAGGTTAATGAATTTGAAGGCAATGAATGGATGGATTGATAAAGACTTCACATAATTGCTTCAATTTTTGAAGGAAATGTTTCCAAAAGGGAATATAAAATTTTGAAACAAAGAAGATACTTTGTCTTATAGGTATGGAATATAAAAAATACATTCATGTCCGAATGATTGTATTTTATATAGAAAAGAGTTTAAAGAGTAACGAAGATGTCCCAAGTGTGGATTGTCACATTATAAGGTCAAAGATGGTCAACAAGAGAATAATGACGAGGTCACAAAGTAGGTACTCTTACAAAATTGGTTTGGTATCTTACAATAATTCAATTGTTAAGCATATGTTTGTGAATTCAAATGATGTTACAAATTTTAGATGACATGCAGATAATAGAAAATAAGGGATTGCTTTGCCATCTAGTTGATTGTTTGTAATGGAAGAACATTGATAATGAATTTTTTGAATTTGGAAATGAATCAAGGAATTTGAGGTTTGGATTAGCTAATGATAAAATGAATCATTTTGGAGTGATTGATAACTTGCCTCTATGTTTGTGTATGAAGGGTAAATACATGATGTTATTTATGATGATCTTTGGCCCAAGACAACCAGGAAATGACATAAATGTTTATCTTAATCTATTAATTGAAGATTTAAGTTCTTATGGGATGATGAGGTTGAAGTGTTTGAGGGGTTTGCCAATGAATCTTTTCATATGCATGCAATGTTAATTTGTATTGTTAAAGACTTTCTCAAATACGGAAACTTGTTAGGTTATAATGTGAAGGGTTATTGGACATGTCCAATTTATGAAGAAAACACGTCATATGAGTAGTTGAAACATCGAAGAAAGATAGTGTATCCTTGGAATCATAGATTTCTAACATAATCACTTATACTATAAATTGAAAAAAAACCTTTAATGGACACCAAGAACACAACATTTGTCTCATTCCATTAATTGATGTTGAGATTTATGAAAAGGTGAAAAATCTAAATGTATATTTGGAAAAAACAAAGAAGACAAACTACGACTGACATATGGAAGAAAATGTCAATTTTTTTACCCTTCCATATTGGTACAAGTTAGATGTGAGACACTATATAGATATAATGCATGTGGAAAAGAATATTTGTGATAGCTTAATCTTAACATTTCAAAACATTAAAGGCAAGACGAAGGATGAATGCTTGTTTAGACTTGGTTGTGATGAATATACAAGAGGAATTGGCACCATGAGAAGTTAGAAAACTTACATATTTTCTTGTAGCATGTTATACTCTGTCTAAAAAGGAGAGAACAAGTTTTTGTGAATGTCTTAAATGTGTTAAGGTACCACAAAACTACTCTTCAAATATTAGGAGTCTTGTATCTATGCATGATTTGAAACTAATTGACTTAAAGTCTCGTGATTGTCATGTTCTAAGGCAACAATCACTTCTTGTGGAAATTCATGGAATTTTACTAAAAAATGTGAGACATATTATAAATCTATTGTGGTCATTTTTCAATTTGATATGTAGGAAACCTATTGACCTCGAAAAGTTGGATGCACTAGAAGAAAGGATTGGATAGAGATGTTTACTTCCCATCGCTTTTTTGACATCATAATGTATTTGGTTGTTTATCTTGAAAGAGAAACCAATTTGTATAGGTCATTGCAATGAATGTATCTATTTGAACGACACATGAATATTTTGAAGGGATACGTGAAGAATAAATATCATCAGGAAGCTTCTATTGCTGAAAGATACATTTAAGAGGAAGTTATTGAGTTTTTTTTAGATTAGATGTCAAAAGCAAATTATATAGGATTTCTTGACAAATGTTGGCACTCCCATAGAATAATAAGTAAGTACTCAAGAGGTGTACATGTGGTAAGCAAATCTAGAGAAGAGGTTCTATAAGCACATTTGTATATACTAAATAACATAAATGAAGTGTTACTAACTTAGCTGCACACAAAGATATTGTTTAAGATAAGAATCTAAGGCAATCACAGAAATGAGTGTTGATGGAGCATAACAAACATAATTTAAATAACAAATCATGAATGAGTCCATTAATATCTGAAACATTAATATGACTTGCAAATGGCCTAAACTTTGATGTTTTATGTTGTTTTAGAAATGAAGGAAATGGTTGTTTATTTTATACAAATTCTCAAGATGATAAAAGTACGGTGCAAAATAGTGAAGTCACTTTGAAGACAAAGTCCATACAATTCTCTACTTCAAAAGATCAAAATCATGTTGTGAGATTGATGCCTTACTATGGTGATAGAAAAAATTTGGAAGGTTAGTTATGCCACCTTTTTTCGTATCTGTTTTGAAATGGCTTATCAAGCTTCTTATGTTTTCTATGTCAAATGCCCTATGTCAACAAATTGGTATGTTTTGCTACATGAAAAGAAAAACGTGAATGTCATACATGCAACTTGAAATGATCATGATGAATTAATATATATATATATATATATATATATATATATATATATATATATATATAATTGTGCATTTTTTAAAATTTACCTAAATATATATGATTATGTTTAATGTTTTTAATGTTTTTTCATTTGATAACGATGACATAATTGATGATCATGGTCCTTTTCCAAAATCTAGTAAATGAGCTATTAGATTAAGGTCTCCCTCTATGAGGAGAGTTGGTGATGAGAGAACACCATTGACATGATGTCAAACACTGGTGTGGACATTGGGTCAAATTCAAAATCTTTTAATAGTTATCTTGGAGTTCTTGCATGCAAGAGTAAATGTCCAAAGGCACTGTTATAAATTGATAAGTACCAATTTTGAGTATTTTTATCCATGAGACAGCTTAAATACTTGTGGGTTTAAGTGTTTTTTAAGATAGTAATTGATCCAAATTTGAGATTTTTTGGATCTAAATTTAGGTTTTGAGTAATGAGTTAAAGGAAATCATTTGATCTCAATTATTGTGAAATTTCAGGTATAAAAGAATGAAGAAAATAAGAAATTGGAAGATTCATGAAGAAAAGAAATAAAAAGTTTAAAATAAAAAAGCCCAAGCAAAAAGTCACTTAACCTAGGCTCAAAAACAAGTTTAAAAGGGCGAGTTTAAGGTTTCTAAAGGCATCAAGACCTAGAGGACGGAGGCAAACGGCTGGAATCAAGATTCTCTTCTTCTCTTGCAATCTTCCTTTCATTGATTTGTAATGGATACCATGGGTAGCTAAATTCTTTATCTTTGGGGTTGAATGTAATCTTTTGAACTCATTCGTATTTTGGTGATTTTCATATATAAAATTCAGTTTCTACTCAATTAGTATTTCATCTTATGCTTAATGCTAGATTTTATCTAATCAATAGAGTCTTGATTTTGATTCTTAAATTTAACTGGGAAATACTTTTGAATGTCTGACCTAGATGAAAATACTCAATATATTGAAATACTAGGGATATATTTTAGTGTATTGATTGCTTATAACATTTGTTCTTAATGTTGGGTAATTTAATAAATAACTGAGGGATCAATGTTTAGGAAAGTATCTTATGAATTTCATATAAGAGGAATCGGTGTGAACGATTTTTATATGTGCATTAATAGTGAATAGTTACGAATATTGTATGTTTTTATCAAATCCAAAATATAAATTAGGGAGATAGATGAAGTTCAATCCTAGAGTCCTTCTAGATCTTGCAAACTTCTTTTTATAATTGCTATTTATTCTTTAATTATCTTTATTGTGTATTAATTCAAATTATAATCAAACCATCTTGAAACTTTTTATTTGCTTAGTGAGTCGTGAATTTGAGATTTAATAGCAGAACTGTTCTCTGTGAGATCGCATCCTTACCTTACAAATCTATATTACTTTTGACTCGATACACTTGCCAAAAAAGGTCAACATAAATACATAACTTGTTTACAAGCTAAGTAAAAAATAATGCCTCATGGACATCATACTCCTCTCCATTCTATCTTTGTGGTAGTGGGCCGTTTCAACAAGATGACTCATTTTATACCATGCCACAAAATAGATGATGCTCGCTATGTCTTTAGACTATTTTTTAAAGTTGTCAGATTGTATGGTTTATATAAGACTATAGTGTATGATAGGGATGTTAAGTTCCTAAGCCATTTTTGAAAAACTTTTTAGAAAAAAGCTTGGAACTAAACTTCTGTTTTCTAGCACATTCCATTCTCAAACTGATAGGTAGACTGAGGTAGTAAATAGATCTTTATCCAGTTTGTTAAAGGTAGTTATTAAGGGCAACAAGAAGTCTTGGGATGAATATTTTCCTCATGTTCAATTTTCTTATAACAGAGTAGTCCACAAGACTGCTAATCTTTCTCTCCTTGAGGTTGTTTATGTCTTTCATCTTTTCACACTTATTGATTTATTACAACTTCCAGATACAACTACTTCATTTCATAAAGAAGTGTCTAAAGGAAATTTATCAAGAAGTTCCATGAGAATGTTAAAGATCAAATGGAAAACACTAAAAAAATATTGAATACAACAACAAAGGGGAAAAAAATAAATTTTGAGAAAGGGGATTGGGTTTGGTTGTATTTGAGAAAGGGAATATTTTCTTCTCAAAGAAAGTCTAAACTTAGTCCAAGAGGAGATGGTCTATTTCAAATCCTCAAAAAATTAATGATAATGGATATGGATTAGATCTTCCACCTAGATATGGAGTCAACCCCACTTTTAATGTTTGTGATCTTACACCATTTGTAGGAGCTACTAATTATGAGGAAGATTTCGATTTGAGGATAGATCTTCTTCAAGAGTGAGGTTCTGATGGACGACCATCTGAGAGGCTATACATTAGACCACTAACAAGGTTCATGGCTAGGAGGATGAAAAAAGATGGAGTTAAGAAGATTCTCCTCTTTTGGAGAGTAAAATATCAAAGCTTATTTTCTTTCTCTTAAGCCTTGATAAAATGTAGATACATGTATAGTTATATATTTTCTTTTAAAAATAATAGAAGTACAAGTAAGATATAATTGGGCATCAATTAGAGTTTGAATTGGAGGTTAACATTGTAATTTGCAAGTCAACCTTCAATCATTTTTATATGAAAAGTCAAAATCCTAATTGAGGTGTTCAATACATGGCCATCATAAAGCCTCACATGGTCATAGAACAAGTTATCATCTAAAAGTGTACTGAAATTGAGTGTTTCTTCTCTTTTGTAATTAGTTCCACATTCTTTAGTTCGTACTCTGCAAGAGAGTCAAATATCTTCATATAAAAATATCTCTTTTATTGACTTCAGAATTAGAATGCTATGAAAAAAAAAAAAAACTTCCTTACTTTTAGTATTAAGTTTCTCATTAGAAAATTTGAGAAAAAAATTTAAAATTTTCTAAGTTTTCTATGTTTGGGAGTGCTTTCTATCATGTTTATGAAAACATGTATCTTTAATTTAATCAAAAGTGCTTAGTATTAATTTAAAATTTAGTCATTTGACTTTATTTATTTCTGTCTCTTAAATTTTATTGAAAATGTTACATTAGTGTTTAATAACTAACGCTTCAAAGAACATAATTTCACCTATGTATTTCATATATTTTCCTGGAAGACTATACTTTAATTACCACTTAACTTTTGTGAAATCAATTGATTATAAAAATGAGTTTGCTTATTTGTGAATGCTAAGATAACCTTTAGCATCCCAATTCAAGAACTCCAGCATGGTTTCAAAAGATTAAACAATATTTTAAAAGTACAAGAAAAGAATTAAAAGGAGAAAAAAAATCAATAATAAACCTTTTTTTGACATATTTTTAATACATTAATATTATTATCATAATTTTTTATTTAACAAGATAAAATAAATGTTTAATAATAAAAATATAAAAAAAATTCCAGTAACTGACATTTAATCAATTGAGTGCCAAATCTATAGCTTATTTTCATAGTGAACCTTAGCATTTTTACACGTGCTACCATAACACTCATCATGTTCCACCATACCCTCACCTACATTTAGATCAACAACCAGTTGGAAAATCATCTGAATTGAGTGTAAGACTATCTTTTTCATAACACATCATATTGAATTTGCTATGAAATTTGGTATAAAAAGTAATTGAACAATATTCAAACCTTAAAAACAAATTGTTTATCAATTTTTTTTATTATGAGTAGCAATTTATGAAATTTTTTCAACATAAATCAAATAAAAAAATCAAATATTTTATGAAATATATTAAAGATTAGAAATATAAATGACACGACTGAATTTTAATAACATTAATTTTTATACATAATATTATGAACGGGAAGGTGTCGTGACCCCCCGTTCCCCGAATATTTCAGAAATCGTGAATTAAATTAGAATGATTTTAAAATTATTTTATAGCATTTATTTAATTTTAATAATTATTAAAACATAAAATTAAATATAATAAAAAATAAACGGAAAGAAATTTATATAAAAACAAAATTAAAATATTGTTTTATATTTTAAGATTTGTTGAGTTGATCCTCTTTAGTAAAACATAATACTCATTGCTTTTATTGTTTTGATCCATTTAAAAAAAGTGAAAAAAGACCTCATTGTGTTTATTTGTGTCTTGATTATTTTGTTTTATATATTTCTCTTGCTGTACTTGATAATAAATATTAGTTTTATAATATATTATATTTGATGCATGGACTTCCTGTTTTTCATACTAAATAATTTTTTATATGTGAATAATGTTTGAAATATAAGAATTTAAATAGTTATATTTTATTTTTTTAAGTTCTTAAATTTTTACTAATTTAAATGTTTTTATAGTTTTGTATGAAGATTCCTTTTAGAAACATAAAAGAAAATTCTAATTATTATATTTTTTATAATCAATTTTTAACTATGATTATCTTTTTAAATCTTAGTTCTAATTTAATTATTGTTAAGTTCAAAATTTTAAAGAAATAAATAGTAAAATCTGTATGATACTTTTTATAGTTATTATTATATTAATTTATGTACTATTTTTGTTGTATTAATTACAATAATAATACATATAAATTTTAATTATATTATTTTAGTTTTAAAATTGTTGGTCAAGAATCCTAATCATTATAAAGATATTTGATTTTTGAAGTAAAGGTGAATGTTAATGTCACAATGATTAATTCTTGACAGACCTAATTGATAAAATGAAATTAGTTTGAAAAACAATCTGAAAAAGGTACTCGAATTAAAAATGAAGAAAAGTTTGAATAAGAGTTACTGAGTTAAACATAAGAATATAAGAAGAGAATTTAATAAAGGAAATGGTATAACTACTTGAAAATTTAAATGAAACATATAATAAGGAAGAATAAAGAAAAAAAAAATACCAAGGAAGAACTAAAAATTTGAACATAAAATTCGAGAAACTGAAGAACAAAGAAGAATAGAATAGAATTATTGCTCTTCATCATTCCCACGTTTGACATTTACAGAGTTTTAATAATAAACAACTTTCGCCTCTTCTAAGTGGTATATTAAATTTATTAAAAATAACTTAATTATTTGTAGAACGGGTACAGCAAATAGTTTTTAACACGTGTTGAATATGTCTTCTTTTATATATATAACTTTAATTTTAAACTATAATCTTTATCTCGAGGCACAATTTCTGTCTCAGTAATCTTTTATTTATTAACACATTTTAGTTTACCTTGTCTCATTCTTTTGGCATTTATATACTTATGAAATAATTGAAATTTCTCAGTGTTTTGACATTTATATGTTTATAAAATAATTCAATCTTGCACTATTACTTTTAGGTTGCATTGATTATATATATATATATATATATATATATATATATTACTTGCTACTATTTATTTTCTATTTTATAAGAGAAGGTGAACATGTTAATTTTTTTATTCTATTTGATATTTTGATAACCTCATTTTTTTTATTGGATTCGATAAGACTAAATTCATTTGGGATACGGCCGATCTACGTAATATGCTAACATAACATTTTAATATTATATATAAATTTAGAATTAAAAAAATATATAACTAGAATAAGGTATAGTTTACAACATATATTTTAAGACAACTTATAATACCGTATTAAACAAAAGATTGTTTATTAAAAAAAGTTGTATTGTTAAAATGTAATTAATCATACATAGATAGATATCTATATAATGTTTTAAATAATTATACTTAATAATTTATTTCAATAGTCAAAATTACAAAATTTTCACATTTTTTAATATGGCAAATAAATATCGTGAACAAAGTTTTTAATATTATAGATAAATATGTTTTTGGTCATTAATTTGAAATAAAATTTTAAAATCTTTATAAAAGAATATACATAATTTAGTGATCTAGTTTTGTAATTTTATTTTTTTTGTAATTTTTTTTACATATTTTGAATAGCCAACTAATTGGAAATCGTGATAAATTAGAAATAATGAGAAGAGAAGGTTAAAGATGGGAAATGACTAGTATAAAAGTTAGAGTTAATTTTCTTCAAATATAACTTACTTTCTTATCTAATAAATATATGAAAAAACAATTTTTAATAATAATTGTTAGAATGTTACCAAGAACATCCACCTTCCAATATTTTTAGGTCAGAGGTGAAAGCATAACATGACAATCATAGTATGATAGTTGAATACTTGTTTTCCTTTATTACTATATTTTTTTTAGGTCAAAGGTGAAATCAAAACATGAATTTCCAAGCCATTTATGCCTAATTCTGTGTGCCTGATAGACATTTAGCTAGGAATCAAGATGATAATTGAATAATTGGTTCCTTTATTACTATATATTTTTTGATAATCAAAATATAATATAATGCAAGCATTAATTCTTTCTAATAAATGGAGCATATGTAGTTCCTCATCCTACACGACCAATCTCCTAAGGAAATATTAGTAAAATCAAAGGATAAATAATAATAATAATCATAATAATAATAATAATAATAATAATAATAATATAACTAAAATATCCTAGTGTCTTGGAGAAGGAAAGAGAAATATAGGGTTTGGCAGAAAAGTTAAGCAATAAATAATAGTGTTCTCAACTTAATACCTATCCATGCCACATCAACAAAAAGAGAGTTCAAGATAAGAGGAATGATCCCTAAGAAAAATATTTTATCAACATGAGAGGCCTAATGCCAAGATCTTTGAGTTATGGATCCAATTATTGCTTTTTCGTCAACTATTAGACTACTGTTAGTTGGTCAATTACTATAAGTTCTCTACTCTATGCTTAATATCTACTTATATTTATAAAAAAAAAAAACACAAAAGAAAGGATATTTTGATATTTTTAAAAAAAATTTGATAATATTTTCATAACAACATAATTTTTTATTGAGATTATTATAAATACTTTTGATGAAAAATCGAATAATTCGAGCGACATGATAGACGTGCGACGCAGCACAATACGGAAAAAATGAAATGCAGTTTTCTTTGACGATGGAAATTGTGAATAAAAGATTCATATTGTACGCCATTATCTACAGATTGAGCTTTTTCTATAATCATGATAAGAAAATAATTATTAAAAAGGTGAAGCCGTTGGTACGAACTCTCAAGTGTGCAAAACGAGGTAACTTAGCATGCTTACTATTTTTTAATTGAATTCTAGTACAAATAACTATTCATTTAACATAGACTCTAAAAAGATAGTACCAGTGAGTCAAAGTTTTCTTGAGAAAAGGATCATGTTCACATAAAGGATTAAAAGTTGTGAGTTCATTACAATACTTTTTCCAAATAGACTATAACTCCCAAACCATAGACTATAGCATTTGCTCCAAATAGAAGAAGATTCCAGAGTATTTTAATCTTAAATATTACAACTGTTTGTTTAAGATTTCAAACCAGAATAATTTACTATATTGTTATTGGTTAACAAACTAAAATGTTTTTTCAAGAATGAAAAATGGATTGTGAAGTCTAGAACACTGTTGAAGTGGTTCAATTTCTTAGTCTGAAACACAGTGGAAATGAATAGAATGATTGCAGGCCAAAAAGATTTGATAGGCAGGTGAGTTAGGTAGGGTAATGATGTATTATTTTTTTTTCTTTTCGCAACTGTCAAACCATAACAAACCCGCCGTCTACGACAACGTGATTAGGTGCACTTATACGGTCAATGTAGTGGAAGCACATGAACATGGCAAAATTATTAGGTATTTGGAAACTAGGTTTTTATGATTTGGATCATTCTTTATACTATTAACATATGTCGTATTTAATTTTTTAAATTTTATATAAAGTTTTATAAGGTTAAAGTGATTTTCCAACTAAATGATTTTTTTTTGTTTGATGTATTCTTCTCTTATATCTATATGAAATGTTTTTAGAATTGGGGTTAAGAACAATTAAAAATATATTTTCTTTTTTTAATTTACTGAAACACTTATTTAACTCTAAATGAGACCAGACCTATATAATTAATCCTATTATATATAAAAAGTTAATAAGAGTAAATTATATAACATATATAAGTGATAGAATATCTTCCCTTGGACAAAATAAATGCAAAAATTTAATAGGACAATGGTTCTTGGACCGTTAGGGAGGCAAGAAACCACCAATATCTTTAGGTTGGTTGGTTTGTTGAGAACTGAGATTTGACTAAAAGGAAGCAAGCCACAAAGATTTTGAACTTGGAAACACGATGGCATATCAGGTTCAATGCAAAGGGGACCCATTTCCCAAATATGCCATTCCCTATGACAAACAGTGTACATTGCACGAGGTTTAGGATCGACAAAATTGAGCAAAATAGACAAATAATTAGGGTTTTAGAATATGTTGACTAGGTTCAATCTCATACTGTATACTCTAGAAAATAATGTACTAGAAAAAAACAAAATCCCCTTTACCAATATTTCCTAGAAATTTGTCTAATTGTTAATACCAGAATTAACAATCCTTCCATCTCTAGTTATGATCTTTCAATTAATTTACATGTTTTTTTTAAATCAATTAAATTAGTTATAGACAATTTTTATATCACTGTTCTAAAATTATCCTTATCATATTTAAAGATAAAATAGTTGAATGAAACTTTCATATGTGTGTATTGTTAAAACATATTAAAAGAGAAATTATTTCGTTCATTTGAAATATTTTGTTATATTTTTAGTAAACTCATGAATTAATTAAACATATTTTAGAAAAAAAAAAACTATTAGTTCCTTATTCCAATACAGATAGGTCTTTTTAAAAAAAGTAACTAATATTCTAAAAGGAATAGTAGGAATGTGAAAAAAACATGACGAGCTGACAGAAAAAAAAAATTGATAGAAAATCTTATTGTAAACATTAATATAAAAAATGGATTTTTTTTATTAGTTGAAAAGAATTTTATAAATTAGATGAGAGTATAAAGGTGTCTTAGTTCTTTTACAAAAGATTTCCTTAGCAACAACTAGTTCTAGAAGAAAGATTGAATGGAGCTTGAATTCAAATCATCACAAGTAATAAAACAAATTAAGATTATCTACCACAAGAGGTTTCACTATATATAAACATTTATAATAAGTACACAAACTTTTTTTATAGGTTATCACGAGTACACAAACCTTTATAGGTTATACCGAGTACACGAACCTCTCCAAATTACACCAAGTACACAAGTCTCTCTAAGTTACACCAAGTATACAAATATTTCCAGGTTAAATCAGTTCCAATCATCATTCAGATTGAAATCACTCAATATGAGAAGAAAAATACTCTCAAAGAGAGCACATCTAAAGCTCATTGGGCTCACTTCACAATTGTCAAGAATTATAAGATGGTTTAGCACAACCCAAACTGATAGACACTCTAAAGTAGCTGATAAGCAATAAACACTTTCTTGAATAGTAGATGCTCAAATATTTTACACTTTGCAAGGTGTAAATCACTTCATTTTCTTCTGTTTTTCAAAGTGGAAATGATATTGTATATATAGCCTCAGAGAAGATAGTCATTAAGAGCTTTGAATGACAATTTCAGAGGTAACAAATGTTCATCTTTGTCGTTTTCTTATTAGATGCTCAGTATAGAAAGAATAACTATTTTTTGTTCTATGCAATAAAAGCTTAATCTACAATAGTAAATAATTCAAAAGAACACGGAATATACTTAATTGAAAGCGTGTAACCATTTCAAATAATTTCCATAAGCAGTGATGATCAAAATATTGGATTCAAAGAGCTTATAAAACAAAGATTGTTTGAATGTTGAAAACCCACATTGTAATAACTGATTTAATTACTTTGTTGACTTGAATTTGAATGTGAAAGTAATTAAGAACATGATATACTAAGGACAATTTAGAAAAGATTCCATATAGAGTAAATTTTTATAACAATATTCTAAACTCACAAACAGGGGAAGACGCAAGCTATGAAATGCAGAAGAATCATAGGAAATCAGCTATATCTCTACTCAGACAATATTCAACATCCTTGGTTTTCATATACATAGTGCAATCAATATGAGAGCGAAGAAATAACAAGGGGTCAAATTATAAGATGCAAACATGTGTTTTGAACCATTGAATTAAAAGTCTATACTATAACTGAATTTTGGTGTACTTTGTTGTTTATTCATGGACTAAAATATGAGGTTCCCATGGATTTTTGTCTAAACTTGTTGAGGGATCAAGATGAAATACATCTCATAAAGGAGGTTGTTTAACTATATAGTGCAACACGCCTTATAAACTTGTATGGTGGAAATCAACCTTGTATAGCCAATTGTGTCTATTGTTATTGAAAACATCTAATGTGTTCACATCTCGTGTTAAGCATTGTTGCAGGTGACATTAATTGTCTTGTGATGGAGATTAGGTGGCTAAGTCACAATCGAGTTGTGGCGCTTGGGCTGCTACACTCTTAAGTAGAAAAAGTTGCATCTTGACTAATGACTATTGCTTTTGGATGTGGTAAGTGCTAAATCTAACAATTGGTATTAGATCCAAGGTCAAGAGTTTAATTCCTACTAGTGGGACAATTGCTAAGGGGGAGATTGTTACAGGTGACATCAATTGCCCTATGACGGAGGTCAGGTGGGCTAAGTCACAATCGAATCATGACGTTTGGGTTGCTACATTCCTAAGTAAAAAGAGTTGCACCCTGACTAATAGCTATAGCTTTTAGCCGAGTGGTAAGTACTCGATCCAATAATTAGTATCAGAGCCAAGGCACGAGTTTGATTCCCAATGGGATAATTATTCAGGGGGAGATTGTTGTAGGTTACACAATTGTCTTGTAGTGCAGGCTAGGTGGACTGAGTCATAATCAAAGAGTTCAATTCCTAGAGGGACAATTGTTGAGGGGGAGATCATTGCAGTTGAAATCAATTGTCCCACATCAATTGTCTCATGATCGAGGCCAAGTGGGCCAAGTCACAATCGAATCGTGGTGTTTGGACTACTACGCTCTTAAGTAGAAAGAGTTACGGACAAATTCTTCCTCCACCTCCATACCCTCTTCTTGCACTTCCATAAAAAAATTTAATTCTCAAAGTACCCCTGTAAAAATGACCAAAATGACCCTTGATTATTTGATTATATTTGTAAAACAAAATGATAACCAGATGACACTCCCATCCGGTTTACATTTTGAAAAAAATGTAAACCGGATGAGGTGTCATTCGATTGTCATTTGCAAAACAAAATGACAACCGGATACACCCCCATCTGGTTGTCTGTTGGGTTTGCTATTACTGTGCATCCGGTTGTCTATTAGTTCGTTGTTTCTGTACATCCGGTTGTTTGTTAGTTCGTTGTTACTGTTGTCAGGTGTCTACACTTTCTTTCTCGTTTTGTTTCAGTTTTACTTTTTTAGAACGTGGCTCCATTGAACCCCACGTAAACATACATATCAAACAAACATGCAAACAATTATACTTTTTTCAGTTTTCATTCTTTCACTACTATTTTAAAAAATTTTGAATATTATTTTTATTATAAAAAAAATATTATTTTAACATCTATTATTCTTATTATTATTTATACTATTTTTGTTTATAATTTTGAACCCAAGACCCCTCAGTAGTTTGAGAGAGCCTATAATCATCATACCAAAATAATTTTTCTATTATGTTACGATTATTATTATAGTTATTATTATAATTACAATTACAATTATTATTATTATTATTATTATTATTATTAT
>Ga0099825_1002360_pt1 | contig 25044 bp, 15 predicted proteins | sample SiratroredBW_FD_76838 | JGI IMG/M metagenome (GOLD analysis project Ga0099825, IMG submission 76838) | Root nodule microbial communities of legume samples collected from California, USA - Siratro red BW | ecosystem: Host-associated > Plants > Roots > Nodule | place: USA: California | collected... | reverse complement strand
TTTAAATTTTTTTTTTTTTTTTTTTTTTTTTATATTTTAAAATATATATTTATATTTTTATAAATTTTTTTTATTTATATATATATATATATATATATATATATATATATATATATATATATATGTCACATCTTATGTCCGATAATTTTCAATTAATTGTGTCTATTTGCTCATGTTTGTGTCATATCCATGTCCCTATTCGTGTTTGTGCTTCATAGTGCATATTTAAACACATTGGAAACAAATGAAAATTTACAAAAAGGTAATATTGATAAGCTTAGAAGTCCCATCAATAAGAAGAGGTATCAAGTTGAAATTCAAAAAATGCAAAGAACCATGATTAAGGCTATTGTTTTATTGTGAAGAGGGTTGGTTGGAGGGTGAGTTATCCAACAGTGAAACCAACATTTTGATAATGATTGCATAATCTCAACAACTGCTTACATTTTTTTATTTTCAATATAAAATGTCTATGTTTTTAGCCACATACGTTTTTAGTCAAAGTTCACTAAGCCATTGATAACATCAAAACTGAAATAGAAAAACCTCTAGAAATAGAACATTTGAAGCAAAGAAAAAGAAAATAAGATTGTTGTGTATGGTCTACCCTCAAAGCCTATAAAATTTCACAATCTCATTATGCTACAATGCACAATGATGTGTGCTACTTGACACTTGAAAAGAGAACAACTTTTATTACATTACCCTTTCATAAGCGGTGGATATTTGGAAGGACACATAAGTAGTCTTTTCCTTGCTCAGTTGGAATAGTTCACATTCTATATTTTTTAAAAAAAATATCATATGTCAACACTCTATTCCATAATTGTTTTAACTCATCAACCAATGGTTGCAAATACATCTATTTTACCCTTTGGACTATGAGGCCCAAGGATAATCAATGTCAAAAACATAAAAGGAGTAGTCATACATAATTTTGGAGGAAGATTGTAAGGAGTTATAATTACCGGTCAACAAGAATAAGGTGGAGTCGAATTATTAAAAGGTGAAAACCCATCGAAACATAAATCTAACCTTACATTTCTTAGTTTAGCTGCAAATTCAGGATATATTTTATCAAAACATTTCCATGTTTCACCAACATATGGATGACACAACACCCCAGATTCTTATCTATTTTCATGATGCCACCTCATATGTGGAGCATAACTCATGGAGGCATATAATGAGAGGTAAATAACATTCTCTTAACAAGAATCTCCTTGTATTTACCCCTACTAACACCTTGTACATGAAAATGTGGTTTATGGTAATGTAAAATAAATAGCATTCTTTTAACTGCATTACTTCATTGATGTAAAATAACATACAACCATCAAGACAACAATCAATTTTTGTTACACTTAAACTAAGTTTTGAGACTAATTTTTTGGCCCTATAGAAATCTTTAGGAATAAGATTACCAGTAAGGTGCATCTTTTTCATAAGGGCTAATGTTTGATCACAAGATCTTTGAGACATGATTCACTTTGATTTAATTATAAAAAATATAACAGGAAAATATAATTTAGTGTGATTATTACATCTAGACCATAATGATTTTTAGGCTACATTTAATAGTTCATAAAACTTTTGGGATTCTATATTTATAGTCTCATCCATACATGGAGAGTTATCCATTTCTTGATCATGATCCATTGCATATTCTAGACCAACAACAACATAAAACATGCCCTCAAATCTATTGAGGTGTCCCTCCTATGTACTGAAAATCTCAGGACTAAGTATCTATGTATATGTTTAGGTCACTTTCTCCATGACATGTTGTCCAATATCAATATTCAGGAATGAATCCTTTTTATAAAGATGACCTTTAACTTATTAAAAATAGACAAACCTTAGATTTTGCACTTAGAATAAAGACATCTTATTTTTCCATTTGACAAATTTGTTTCTTGATATGTATAAGACACAAACTCATATACTCCTTATAAAACTGCATCATTATATCTCCATTCCATTAGACATTAATTAATCTATTATACATACAACTTTGACTTTGACGATTATCCATAATTTGTCAAATACCACATTGTATCATTTATTGGTATAAAAGAAAGTCTTATAATATGTCATTGCTTAATTTATTTGAGAAAAATAAACTATATTCTCTAAACCATGGATACAAACAAAATCACAAAAGAAAATACAACGACCAAAATAAAAAATGTCAAACATTTTTTTTTACCAGAAGGAGGTTCCGACCAATACGTGCTTAAGAATTGAAAACGTGATCTTCATCGATTTGAGCCAATATGAGACTAAAAGCAATGAATCACTAATTTATTAGTAAGAAGATATGTATTGAAGATAAACACGAGAGAAAAGAAAGAAACATGAGAAGAATGATAGTCACGAGGATGCTATGAATGCACAAAGCATATAATATATAAGACTTGATGATGCAAGACTCATGAGATTTACCAAAGAATACAAAGGATTAAACTTCATGTGAGGATGTAGATGTAGAATAATAAGATGAACAAGATGAAGAAGGAGATTTGAATATTTAAATTAAATTAATTCATAAAATTTTTAGTAAATAATATTTTAAATTTATTATTATCAATTTAAGTTTATATTTAAATAAAATTAAAAGATTAAAATATTATTTTAAAATGTTAATTTTTAATTGATATTAACTATTTCAATATTATAGTAAAATTAATAAATTGGTAAATTTATTAATATTAATTTAAAATATTTCATCAATTAACAATTAATAATTATTTTTTTAAAATTTAGTTTCTGCAACATCATCTAAATCTAGATAATTGTGAATTTAAGTATTTATTCATATAATAACTATAAATTAAAAAATTAGTTTTTAAGTTTATTACTTTCGTTGACTATTAGTCTCTAAAATAGATTGAAAGCAACTTAAAAAATAATTTCTAATTACATCTTAATAAGATATTAAACAAATTATCTTTAAATAAACAATTATTTTTTGTGATCACTAACAAAAAAATATAATATCTAATTATATTATAAATTATTATTAATATTAAAAATTATTTTAGATGCTATTAATTTTTAGTTTATAAAATAGTGTCTAAATAACAACTAATTATTTTTGTTTCTAAATTAGTTATTATTTAATAATTTTCTTGTAGTGTATTATAATTATAAATCAATTTTATTTATAAAATTATAAAGTGTTATCATCAAATTTTTAAACTTAAACTTTATTATGCACTTAATTAGGATTATTCAACAAAATTTCTCATAATCTGGATATAAGGAAAGCCAGACAAAGAAGGGTTCAAAATTAAAGAAAGAAATTGTAGGCAACAAAGAAGGCCTGAAAAACAGAGAAGTAAAAGAAGGGTGATTAATTAGTGCACATACTTAAGAGTAGACCATGCAAAATAAAGTGGGCAATAACCGTCTAACCAATTAACATTGGAAAATATGGGTATGGAGAATGGTCAAGATTAACTTAGGTTGCAAATTACAATATTAAGGTTAAAGTATGGTTTGGCCAACAAAAGTAAAATTTGAATTTGGGAATTGTAGTACATGAGGACAATGAGAATGAGAGGATGAAAGCAGCATCTTCCTCTTTAGACGGCCAAAGAAAGGGTGTGTAGGCCATCGTTCTTGTCATTATGTAAGCAGAATCACACCAACTACAAACTATGGAATCAAACATTGTGTCATTATTTTATGTTTTCAAGTGGTGCTAATCATGAAGATTTCAAACTCAATTTCGCACTAGTGCCCCTGCTTCCTTTCTAAATCACTTTCAAATGCCACCATTCCATGCCATTTTCCACCTCCTTCTTCTCTATTATACCATTTGCTTTCTCATATTTGGTGGAGTTTAAGTATTTCGTGATTAGGATTTGTATCTAACTTTGTTGTCATACCAAGTAGAAAATGCTTTGCGTATTTCATTGATGATTTCGTAATATTTAGCAATTAATTTATTGTTATCAAAATATTAATATTTTTAATTAATAGATTTTTGTTAATAATATTAATACTTTTAATTAATAGATTTTTGTTAATGTTTAAAGTTTAAGATTTAGTAATATTATAAAAGTTAATACTCGGATAATAGATTCATGTAGATTGGGATGAAGTAACTCCCAAACTTCTTATATCTTTGCTAACCATACTATCGTAAACTTTATAACATATGTTCTCCTTTCAAATTTATTGCTATGCTCCTTATCATGCCCCTATTCAATATTCCAATTGAATTATACCATTTCAATTCCCAGCAAGTGCACTCGATCTTTCTTCCTCTCAGATAGACTATAACATTTTACAAGTTATCACAAGGATTTCACCTCCATTGAAGAACCTATAGCCTATCCACCACAACTGCATCTCTGTCTCCTCTCAATGAAAAACTAGAGTTCGATTTCAAACACCTTAAACACAGATTAGGGTTTGCGAAATTGAAGAGTTCTAATTTACAATTTATCAACGTAAACACAAAAGGGTTTAAATGCTCATGAATGGCACTAGGTAAGTGAGATTCACGACAGATGAAAACAATATACTCTATTGGAGAAAGAGGAAAAACAATATGCCTTTACTTTTCTTGATTTTTTAAACTTTTATATATGTAATAAATTGATTTTTATTTATTTTTTTATTAAATTTCTCCACAATAGTCGGCTAGACCAACATTATTATTCTGATAATAAAAAATTAATTTTCTAATATCGGCGAAACTGATTCAATTATTTTTTTTCAGATTTATTTTAATTCTTATATTATGATAAATACTGTCACTACATTTAAATTTTTAATATAAAATTAAAATATTATCTTTACATTCGTGTCTCACTAATCTATGCTTATTAATATTTCTTATTTTTAATATTTATAATGTTTTAATGTTAGTTTGGAGCTTATGTTACTATGAGAGCTTGTTAAAAGGTTAACACAATTTTATGATAATTAATTTATTGTAAAAAGAGAAACAAGACAATTAAAATTTGAGGTTGACCTCATGATTTTCATAACTTCACTGGCTAGCCTCATTACTTTAGTTTGAAAAAGGGAGGTTGTAAATTGGTGCAATTGGAAAAGTAGATGACTAAATATTATTCCTTTTCTATTTTTTATTTGTTCTTTTGCGCCATTCTAATGGCATCAATGGTGCATGATATGGAGACAACATATAATGGAAATCATTATAGATTTCTTGATTAGTGGGAAAATTTTGTCTAGTATAAGTAGACAAGAAATAAACAATGTGACTTATTAAATACTACACCTACATTCAATGATAAGTTGACAATGAACGGTAACATTTTAGAAGTGATTTTGTTTAGTGCATATATATCTCCTTTCTTCCTATGTGTATTACTTTTCCTTATTTTTCTTCATACTGCGGAGGATTTGAGATATTATAATGCAAATTGTACCTTTTTTCTCGTCAACCCTCATAATTAACTTGAAGAATGATTATGTTTAGTATGAAAAATATTTAACAACAAAATCAAGGAATTAAGTTGTTTATACTTCTCTACATATTATCAATGAAACCTACATGAATAAAACACATTATTTAGCATGGTATTTAAGTTTTAAAACTCTTTTAGTTAATAATATTCCAAGTTCTCTTTTATGATTAAATTCTAACATGAAGTTTTTTTTAATTAAAAAGTTGAGTTATAGAAAAGATTACTAAGGTGAAAATTAAATATAGATGACTGAATCCTAAAAATATGAAGGATTTACTGTTAGGAATCGTGTCATTAAAATAAATTCAATTCATTGAAGTGACAATATTAAAAAATTTACAATAAGTAGTGTATACTGAAATCTTATTATAGATAAAATTATGAATTTATACACTATTTTCGACAGTATCTTCTACTACCCTTTTTTTTTCTCTATGATATAAATAATCTTTATATTTATCTTTTCTATCTTTTTTTTTTACTGCATATTTATTATATGATTATATTTTTTGAAGATTTCTGTTTAAATATATCACCTGTTCCCAACTGCGATTCTCTAAGTGTATGGCTGTATTGCAGCAATATTGTATAATATGAAATTGCTCCTACCACCAGTAGAGGAGGTTAAGGAAAATTATATTTTGACAATTTAGCTCGGCTGAATAATTAATAAAAATATATAACGATAAAATCTTGGAAAAAAGAAACTACTATAATTACTTTCTAAATTAAAAATAACAATTATAAAGTAGTTTAACATTTGAGATTAAAGACTTCAACTTATACTGCATCAAACTAGTCTCGTGATCATAAGCAATTAAAAAATAAGTTAATATGTGAAAAAGCTATCCTTTGCGTTAATTCTCTCAACACAATTAGTATGAAAATTTTCAGGAAGATTTTTTCTACAATTTCTTCTGTAAAAAATTGCAAGAAATTATTTTATTTGAGTTCTTTTTAGATTTTTAAAGTATCACAAAATATGCACAGAAAGATTTTGATAAAACATAAAAAATTCTTATAATATGTACGTGGAAGAGTTGAGATATTATAATGCAAATTGAACCTTTTTTCTAGTTAACCATCATAATGAGAAGTAAAACTAGCATGAAAATATTTAATACCAAACTAAACATGGAGTTACAAAAGGTCATGCAACATGATGAAAAATATTCGTCTCTCCTCTCACATAAATATGGTCATGCAGCATCCTCATTAGTCACTTATTTTTTCTTTTTATCAAAATTCAAATTATGTTGTTTATATGTAACAGTTTCTATAATAATATTTACATAACTATTGTTTTCAATTTTTTTTTATCATATCAACATCTTGTCCCACATTTCATTTTATTCCCCTCTTGCTGTATAATTTATTTCTCTTCTAGATATATCTTCTGCACTAGCATTCTCTAAATGCACAAACCTATATTGCGGCTCTTGTGTAATGATCAAATTGCTCCTTCCAATGAGAAAAACAATAGTAGGAGAGAGGAAAAGATCTTCAACTCATGATGCACCAAGCTACTCTTCTGATCACGAGCCATTAAAAATAAGGTAAAACAAAACAAGACAAATTAAAAATATGTACAACCACTGAAATGCTTCATATCTGCCACTTATAATACTAGAATTTTGGTGTCCACCACATTTTAAATACTGCTGTCATATATATGTATACTACCCCACATGAACATTGATGGAGCACAAACTAAACTAACCATGCAAAAGCCATGATGGCAAATCTGTAATTAAAGGAAACTCACAGTGCAATAGCATATGACAACTATTCCATGTACACATTTATATAGCACCCATTCTTTGCCACCTTGACATGCCAACAGCTCTTTCAAACTTCATCCACCAAAGCCATAGTAACTCCCAAACAGAAAATTTCAAATTCCATACTCCAAAGCCATAGTAACTCCCAATCAGAAAATGATGTGTTGACCCTAATAAACGAATACAACTAGTTTACATAACATAATTCTAAATCCTAATTCTAATAATGTACATATACAACATAAACATGGATATAGAAGTTAGATTAAATCAGTAAATATAAGTGATGCTTACGAAAGAGGTGAAAGAATTTTTATATTTTGTATAATGTATCCTAATAGTAGTCACAATATAATAAAGATAAAGTGTTGTTGTGTGAATTGTTTGAATGGAAGAATATTGCATGTTTTTAAAACTAGAAAACATCTTTTATTTCATATATTTATGAGAATTATACAACATGGACATGACATGATGTGAAAAACAAAAAAACCTTAAGAGGAAAGGGTTGAATTATGATTTAGTTGATTTCTAATTTTTTTTTAAATCGTCATTTGATTAATTATACGAAGAACACAATTTAGTTTACAAATCAACCATATTGAAAATCTTTCATCTAATTTGTCATGTCAAATGCAGTCCACAAAATTTTCTGAATCATTTATCTAAATTTTTTCTTGTTTATTTGAGTAAATATAGGTTGTGACTCTTTCGTATAACAAATAGCACATGATTCATATTTGACCATAAAGAGTTTATTAAGACAAACAAACTTAAATACATATATTTTTAACAAACATTTTTCAACATATTTCTTCTGATGAAACAGAAAACATTTTTCTTAAGAACAACTTAAAAAATCAAACAAACATATTTGAATATTAAATTTGTTCTTAGTTTTTTAGCTTAGAAATGTCACGTTAGAAGTAGTTTTTATACCTTAACTCAATCACTTAATTAACATATTTTAATGTTATCTTAGTCAAATGAATAAGTCATAGCTCTAGTATCTAACCAATATGTAGAGATGCAAAAATGTTACTTATATTTAAAAACATTTTGGTAGAATATTTTGATAACTACTAACATATCAACTTTCCTTCTATGGGTGGTGCAAATGATAGTAACATGTAATATATTTAAAAACATTTTGGTAGAATATTTTAATAATTATTAACATATCAACTATCTTTCTATGGTTAGTCCAAAAGATAAAGCAAGTAATGTAAAAAAGATAAGAAGCAGAGAACACATACAAAACAATGTATGCTAGTTCATTTGTTGCATGAACTACATCTAGTTCTTGGCTAACCAACCAAGTTCAACTAGGCAAACTAATATTGTGAGGTACATATCAAGTATTCTTTGGACTCGTAGCTACTCCTGGCTAACCCCTTGAGTATTCTTAACACAAGTCACTCTTGGCTTAACTGAGTATTCTTTGGACTCGTAGTCGTTCCTAAATAATCCCTTGTGTATTCTTTTCTCAAGCCAATCTTGACTAACACAAAATATTCTTTACTCAAGCCACTCCTAGATGACCCTCAGTATTTTTTACACATAGTCACTCTTGAATAATGAGTATTATTTATAATGTGGTCACTCCTTGTTAACATCGTCAAGGAGTGCTCTTTACTCAAGCCACTCTTGGCTGAATAGAGTATTCTTTGCCAAACAACCACTCTAGGTTAAGATATGAAGGTTAGGTATTTCAATGATCTATTGATCATTAAGTTTGATGTTTGCAGAGGATTGTGTGTGATGATGAATATAATGTTTAGGAATTCTCCTTTGATTTAGATCATCTAGCTCTTTAGGAAGGATAGCATTTTTGGATACATACAATGGTTTGGCTCACTCTCCTAGGTAGTTGGATAAGCACTTTAAGTGTTTTTCATAAGGTTCCTCTGGATCCTATTATTTTAATCTTCATTAAGCTTGAGAATCCTTCTATAAACTTATGAGGTGTACTCTATTATTTGATCATCATTTTGGTACTGTGCAACCCCTACTCGGTTTGTTGTGGGCTTCTTGCATAGGTTGTTTGAGAAGGGGTTTGATTTAAGCTCAGTAACCATATGATGCATGGCCACTTCGAGACTCGGATTATAAATATTAAGTGTTAATTTGCCAAATTTCTCCATAAAGGTGTGAAGGGACTTAACCTTTTCTTGTCTGAGGTTTATGACAGCTATTGAGGTAAGATGGTTTGGTCGGCTGGTAGCGAACTTTGTCCCAAAATTTGTCACCAATGTATCAAAGCAATCTATAGAATTTGGGGTAGCTGAACGAGCTAGTTAAGTAGGGCCCTTTTCATAGAATTCGAGAATACTTGACAAAGTATAGCATCATCTGAGGTATAGAGACTAACTTGCATGATGTACATGTCAATATACTCATTTGGGTCCATGGTACCATCGTATATGTCCAAAGTTTGACTCTTCCAATTGGATCAGAGAGCAATTCCCATTATATCTTTTGTAAAAGGGTGTTGGCTTATATTATTAATTTATGATATATAATATTATTCTTATTAAATTTATTATTATTATTATTATTATTATTATTATTATTATTATGACCGTTAATATTATTACCATTATTATTAATATCATTAATAAGAATAATAATATTATTATAATTATTTATTATTATTAATAATATTAATATTAATGTTATTAATAATAATATTAGTATTATTAATATAATTACTATTATTACTAATGTTATTATTATTTTAGTGTTATTAATATTATATTATGAATATTGATAAAAATAGAAATAATAAGAGTTATAATAAGAAGAATAACAATGATCACAAAGTTTATGTTGGTGTAGTAGTTGTGACTTGTGTATGTATGCCGAAGGACCTGGGCTCGAATCGAATCGTTCTCTCAACACTTTTAGAATAATATTAATGAAAGTGTTATTAATAATAAAATTAGTAATAATGAGAGTAAATAATATATTCCAATAGTAGAAATATATTAATAATAATCGCAATAATAAATAATTTTTGAAATAATAAATAATAAATATTTTGTAAATTCGTATGTAATATTCGTATGTAAATTACCTACGCCCTGATTACAAATTTTTGTCTATATGTAATCCATAAATAATTTTAGATTACATACATATTTTGTCCATTACATACGGATTTTTGTTGTAAGTATGTAATTTTTCTTGTATATATAATCTCTAACCTAATAATCTTCCAAATATTCTTGATGAAATTAAAGTTGTACCCATCTAACCCTAGACTTTTTGTTTCTCCACACTAATTTACAACCTTTTATAATTTCAGCTTGCTCAAACTCTCTCTCCCCAACTGTTTATTATTCGCCTCAGTTAATGATTGGAATTTAATTTGATCTATACTTAGCCCAAATGTTGATTTTTGAAAAAAATTTATTTTCTGAAAACTCTTTAACCACCATTTTCACCGATTCTTGTTCCTCACACCACTTATCATTTATACTTATTCCTTTGAGTCCATTCCTAATCCTTCTCCGTCTAATTCTTAAGTCGAAGTACTTTGAGTTTAGATTTCCCTATTTTAGCCATGCAATCCTAGCTTTCTGCCTAAGAATGGATAATTCCTTATTGTTCACTACTTTTAGCTAACATAGTAGTTGCATACGTTTCAATCTCAGCCCGTCACTCAAATTGCTATCATCATCCATTTGGTATAGCTTATTTATTTCTCTTATTAAGTTCATTTTTTCTTTAATTTTGTAAGCCAAAAAATCTCTTTATTCCACTTCTTAAGATCATATTTCAAAAATTTGAGTTTTTCTTTTATTACTACTATGCTATTACCGCTTACCTAGTAGGAATCCCACCATTTTTGAACCTTCGGCTAGAATCTTAGTTTTGTTTGCCAGACATCCAAAACTCTAAATGGTTTAGGCCCCCAATCAATGAGCGCATACTCTATCACTACAAAACAATAATAGAAACTCATATACTTTGTATGTATTATTTACACCCCAACCATTGTTGCAACCATTCATCTGTTACTAGAACCCTATCCAACCTACTTTTTGATTGTATTGTTCGGTCTATATGTATAAAGGGGATTTCAAGCAACTCACTATTTTCTATGAATTCATTAAATCTTTTAATATCAATAGTTGTATTGCTTACTATGCTTAACCCTTTCCTCTCACTAGGTATTCTAACTGCATTGAAATTTCCAAGCACATACCAGATTTTATAAGTGTGTACTGATTTGATTAGCTCGATCTCTTCCCACATTCTAAACTTATCTTTATTACCGCACAACAAATACACATTCATAATTACTATTTATAATGACTGTCCTTCTCTATTTTTGTTATACTTACCTATTATAACAATGTATCCATTTCTCATTATGTTTCTCTTTAAGATGAATACACTTTTATGCCACAAGGTTAAAATCCCCCTTCCCTCACCACTTCATTCTATACTCCCTCATAAATCCAGTCAATATTGTTATACCCCACAAGTTATAACACTTTTCTTTATTCACTGTATCAAGTTTTCTTTCTTGTACACACACTATACCTGATCCCTCCATACACATGAGATCCTTTAAGTATTTCCATTTTATTTCCCATCTAGATCCCTAATATTAAGGGTAATTAATATCATTTGGGATGGTTTCCCCTCACCCTCTCTTTGTTTCTTCATATCTTTGTCCCTCTCCTCCATTTCTTCAATTCTTTTCTAAAATATAGTCTTCTCTTCTGGAAAATATAACCTTTATTCTCTTAGTTATTTCTCATAAATTGATAATTTTCATCTCAACCTTCTTAAACTAGTATAGCCAATTGCAATTTTCTATGTCTACATCAGATAATTTTTTTATAAAGTGTAGTTTTTTTTAGAGCGACCCTACCATTCTCCATTTGATTATTTGTTAGGGAACCACTCTTCACGTTGCTTATTTCTCCCACCCATATATTGCGTTTATCATCAAACTCTTTAGGATCCATCGTTGACTTGTTGATGAGATGGAAGACACTGCTTTTGTTGTTTTGCTTCTGCTTCTACTTTTGTAACTTTTGTAATAATTTCAATCCCTTTCCATTCCTCCTATCTCTTTTGATCCACCTATGTGCTTTTAGCTATCTAAGTGTTTGTGTTCTATTGGCTTCACCCTCCCAGTATGTCTTGCTTTGGATTTGTTTATGATGTTGTGTATTCCTGTAGGATTATTTTCATGCCTTTCTTCTTGTCTTCTATATCATGACATGTTAACATACAACTTAGTTAATAGTGTCAAGTTCTTCCTCTAGTTTGACTACATTTTTACATCATAAAACCTCACACTACAAGAAAACAAAAAAATAGCTGCCAAAAAGATGCGTGTGTTAATGACCCACGCAAGAAGTGTGGGCCAAACCTACTTTAAAATTTCACAGCCCACGCAACATGTTTAAAAAATTAAAAAATAAAAAATAAAACCAAGTGGGGACCAGACCCACGCACCAAAACATTATTTGCAATTAATTATTACAAGTAGAGTGGGCTAGACCCACGCAAAACACAAAAGAAAATTAAAAAAAAAAATTCAAGCGGGGCCTGACCCATACGCCAAAATATTATTTGCAATTAATTAATTGCAACTAGCGTGGGCTAGACCCATACAAAACACAAAAAAAAATTAAAAAAATAAAATAAAACCAAGCGGGGGCCAGACCCACACATTAATTAATTGCGTAACAAGTAGCGTGGGCTAGACCCACACAAAATGTAAAAGAAAATTAAAAAAAAAAAAATGAAACCAAGCGAGGGCCAGACCCACACATTAATTAATTGCACAACAAGTAGAGTGGGCTAGACCCACATAAAACCCAAAAGAAAATTCAAAAAAAAAAAAAACTAAGCGAGGGTCAGACCCACGTACCAAGTATATTTATTTAATAAGTATAATAATAATCGTAACATGACAAAAAAGCTCTTTTGGTCTGATGGTTAAGGGTTCTCTCCAGGTACTGAGAGGTTCTGGATTCGGTAGCATGGGCATAGCCCACGCCCGATAGTTTGCTTCAAAGATTTTAGCATGGGTCCTTTACTCAGTTTTTGGTAGTTTGTGTGGATTTTTGGTCTACATATTTTTGTTGTTTTCTTGTGTAGTGTCATGAATCAATATCTATTTCTTCACCTATTTATCCTCCTAAATCTGAATCGTGAACATATCTCATCTTAGAAATATTTTCTGCATATCAAGTTCTCTACAAGTATTTGCAAAATGTGACAAGAAGTATGTTCTATGTTCCAATATGGTAGTTGCAAGCGTTTCATGTTTACCTCATCTCATTCTTAAAATAATAATAATAATAATAATTTTACAAAGATGCCACAAGAATACGGCAGTATATTGTAAAATCTAGTATAATCCTTTCTCTAGTTTTGTTCACATGTGTACGGATTCGTATTGTAAATATATATATAAATACATGTAAATATATATAAATACATATAAATATATATATCCGATAATATATGTACCATTGGAGATTTTTTTTCTGTAGTATATAATGAAAGAGATTGATGGATTGAGATTAATTAAGTTATTTATATGATTCAACTTTAGAACAGTTTCATATTTAGTAAAATATTGATTGCAATTATATGTATTAGTTAATCACAAATTTGTGTATTGCACCAGATAGGTTACTAGTTTTAGGTTTGAAATTTCGATTTAGTAGTGCCATACTATGGAGCAGAAAGAAACTGCTCCATTCCTTCTCATACATGGACCGAAGAGTTTGAATCATCCATACAAAATGTATATATGACAAAATGGGCATAACCAAGGTGAACTATTTCCATTATTATATTACAAGGCACAAGAAAGGTGGCCACACTATGTGATTATGGTGTTGAATAATATAGTAAGTAACTTGAAACTTACCAAAAGAATATGAAACAACTTGGGTGGGAATTGGTAGTTGAATGGACATGCAGCACAGGTATGGGACTCTAATTAAGCAACTCATTATAGTGCTTCCCATACTTTCCAACAAAATTTTAAAGTGAGGTTTAATGAACAAAATTTTAAAGTGAGGTTTAATGGCACTTTCACTAGCAATTAAGTTTTAGTGGCATATAAAGGAATAAGTCTCCAAGCTACATGTTAGCTGGAGTACTTAAAATGTGGCCCCAAAATTAGTTTACTATTAGGGTCATTCTAGTTCCCAAGGGGAAATTAAATATATCTATTCCTGTCACTTGTTGCCTTATTTTAATTAATCTGCATAAGCCATATATCATTGATTTCGTACAATATACTTCATAGGTTTGTATAATATTCCATAATACTAAAATATTGATTTGTCTTTACTTTATGGAATAAAGGGGTGTTTAAGATGCCCCTAAGGAGACTCTTGTCTCACTATGAGGTTGATTCTAGAAGAGACAGGCTACTCACTGTGTCATGCAATGCAGAAGACATGTTGCTTCCACGCAGTAGTTTTACATTTACTGGTATGTAAGAATAAGAAAGACAAATAATTCTGAAAGGTTAAGGTGTATAATTTAATTTATGAAAAAAGATTAACTTATTTTCTGCTATTTATTACGAAATATACATTCATGTAATTTTGATTTTGCAGTTAAATTTGACCTATTTTTGTGTTAGCTGTAGAGTTCGACTCAAATTTCATTGTAGTACAAAAGCAAAATTTCAGAATCTCTGGTCACTTAATTTGGGACAAATGATATTTTAATTTTTTTAAGAGAAAGAAAAAAATAAAAACACAGTAGACTTTTGTTTTAATGAATATATATTTACTTTATACCCTTTTTCTTTTAAATTTTTATAAAATATAGAGTATAATATATAGTCTTGGAATACATTCTTTAAATTCATCTTTCTGCTCATCACAACTATGCTATATATAATTAAATTATAATTAAACATTAAACACACAAAATTAAAGGTAATAATTATTGACCATTCACATTCCTATTAAACAGAAACACATATTCCTTAACAAATTCCAATTATTTGAGTTTAATGCTAACAAATTTCCCTTTTAAACTCAAGCTTTCTTGATCTTTTATTTCAATAATTGCATTCAAGTCTCAAAATTGTTGCTACTTTCACTAGTAAATAAATATTCTACATGCATAAAGTGATAAGTTGAGAAACCATGACCAATGGTTTTTTTCACTTTCATCATTTTCTGAAAGATTTTTCCTTAAAGTATTATTATTTGCAGTCAATGAATGTTTATTATTTGACCAAACCATACATGAGGCATTATTAATTTCATTAGAGACTTTCAAATTTTTGTGTCTTTCTTGGAAATTAGGTGATTCAAACAGGAGAGATTTTTTATCCTTGAAAATATTAAGTGACAAGTCCTTCTTCTGGTTCCCAATATCCTCTTCTGGTTCCCAATATCCTCTTCTGAAACAAACACATCACTTTCTTCATCAACTGAGGGATTAAAAATTCCATCTTTCATCACATGAGCCAGAACTTATGTTTTATTCTTCGCAGCTTCCATCTTTATATGATGGGCTTCTAATGCTTTGCTTTAAGAATTTCTTCTACATCCTCAACTTTTCCTTCACCGCCTAAGAGGGAGGGTCTTTATCTTCAAATTGAGTTTAAACATTCGATTACTTGTCATATCCACATGTGAAACCACTCTACCACTTTTGTCTTTCAAGTGCAACATCCCATCTTTCATAAAAATCGAATATCCTTTCTCCACTAATCGTCTTATACTGAGAATATTATTTTTCAAATTAGGTACATAATAGACGTCCTCCATAGTACATGTTCTTTTATCCTTTTGGGAAAAACATATTTTTCCTCTCTCTTTGATTGGAACCTTAGCTGAGTCTTCAAAAGACACATGTCCATCTTCTATCTCTTGTATATCAAGAAAGAGATGTTTGTGCCCACACATATGATTGCTATCACCAGTGTCTAGATACCACACCATGTCATTGTCTAGAGTGATGCCTTCATTGGCCATCATGAGGATTCCTTCAACTTCCTCGACTAAATTTGTATCTTCTTCCACTCTCTTCTTGGCATAGCAATTCCTTGCGTAATGTCTATATTTTCCACAGTTGTAACATTCAACTTTTGCACGATTAGAGCGATCACCTCTTCCATGATTGTGGTCTCGTCCACACCAGTTTTGCTAGTTCATTTGTCTTCCCCCTTCGTTGTTCTTTCCACTACCACGATCTTTGTTACAATAGTAATCGTGACCTCCACGTCCTCGATTGTGTTGTGCATACATCAACTTGTCCTCCTTGATTGTCATTTTTGTTTGTAAGACTTCCTCTAGGTCTTCTTGTTTCTTCTTTCATTATTCATGTGGTTTAAGAGAACCTTTCAGATCACGAATGGTCATTTCTTCCAAATTTCTTGACTCCTCAATTACATAAACAACATTTTCAAAGTCATCAATCAATGATCGAAGAATTTTCTCCACAACTCTTGCATCCATAAGGGTTTCTCCATTGTGTTTGAGTTGATTGCCGACTACTTGCACAAAGTAATGTAACTAGATACATCCCTTGAATCCTTCATTTTCATGGCCTCCAACTCACCTCGTAGAGTTTGAAGACAGATATGTTTAACTCGGTTGACACCCTTAAACACTTTTTCCAAGATGTTCCACGATTCCTTCGAAGTTGATGCACTAGTAATCTTCTCAGAAATTGACTCACCAACAACTCTATACAACATGTGAGTTACCTTTATGTTCTGATCGTGTCTCTTTCAACATTTTATTTTGGACTGCTGAATATTCCATGGTATTTTATAGTTCTTCAAAACCTTCTTGCACCACCTTCCACGCATCTTGAGATCTGAGAAGGGCTTTATCAATTGTCAATTGTCAGAATTTGTCGTCTTTGTCAATCGGGGCAGTGGCAAATTATTGGTGACACTCGTAATAACTCTGATGCCAATTTGATAATAAAGGACAAATGATATTTTAATTTCTTTTTGAAGAGAGAGAAAAATTGAGAGCACCATAGACGTTTGTTTTGAAGGATATACCTTTACTCTTATGATCTATTGCTCTTTTGCTCTTAATTTTTCATAAAATATGGGGTACAATATATAGTCTTGTAATAGACTCTTCAAATTCATTTTCTACTCATCACAGTTATGCTATAATTAACATTAAACACACAAAATTAAAGGTAATAATTATTTACCATTCAGATTCTTGCTGAAGAGAAACGCATACACCTTAAAAGTTTCTAATTATTTGAGTTTAATGCTAATAGTATTTACCAATCACATAAAACTTGATGTACTGGGTAAGAATTGGTGGTTGAAAATCAGCACCATATTTTCTTCCTTTATATCTGCAAAACAAGACAAGTAATAAATAATCATTTTCTAATTGATATAATATAACAATGGAGTATGAATGAAAGTCCAAGAATCAGGAGACAAATTATAATTTATCATGTTCAAAATCAAAATTGCAAAATATTTTTGTTATAAAAAGTATTCTTAGATGCTTTGAATTAGCTTCTGGGTTGAGCACACAATCAACGAATATGCAAAAATGATGAGTTATAATGAAATGTCTCTACCTTTCAAATATCTAGGGATGCCAATTGGGCAAAATCTTTGGAAGTATTAGACATGGTTAGGTGTTACAGACAAAATTAGGAAAAGATTGACTAAATAGAAAGGAAAAAATTTATCCTTTGCAAGAAGGTTATGCTTTCTTAAATCTGTTATTACTACAATGTCCTTCCTTTATATGTCATTCTTTAAGATGTCACCAATGGTGATGAGGGAGATTATGGAAATTCAAAGACAATTTCTATAGGGCTGGAGATCTGAAAGAAGAAAAATAACTTGATAAAATGGAAAACAATATGCAATCTAAAAGAGGGGGAGGATTAGGAATTAAACATATTAATTTGTTTAAAATGACCTTGCTTGGTAAATGGAGACAATGACTAGGAGTGGAGAAAGAGAGCTTATGGAAAGACATCCTAGAATCAACATTGTCAACACCCAATTTCGTTCGGTTGAAATAAGAAAAAAATCATAAGAATAAAAAAATAAAAGATAAGTTTTTGCTATTCGCACCTCCTACTTTTTAGTATGCACCCTCCGCTTTATTTTTGAGCCATTGTGCCAGTTTTTGTTATTTTCACCTTTTTTTTGGCTTTAGCCCAAATTTTTAATTTCACCCCTCAATTCTTTCCACCATCTCTTCTTAACGGGTGCTATTTTTTAGTAGAATTTGTTAAATTCATTTCACCTAAATTAACCGAATGCGTCTAAATTAATTGTGCTGTTCAGGGTTACACGGTTCAGTTATTCTAACAAAAATGAAGTTGCACGGTTCAATTATTTAACTAAAATAAAAGTTGTAAGGTTCAATTTTTTGAAAAAACTAAATTTGCATTGTTCAATTAACGGAAAACAGAATTGCACTCATTAAAAGCAATAGAAAGGCTCATTTAATTTAAGTTCAATACAATAAACCATTTAAATTTTGCATTTAAAGAGGAAATACGACAATACGTTATAGGTTACTGAGAATTACATTCATAAAGAGAAATTCACATAGAAAGCAGTACGATTTTACAGAGAGCAATTCACAAAGAAAGCAACACGATTTAACACAGAACGAAAACATTCAAAACGATTCTACAAGAAAGCATTCCAGAAACCATTATAGAAGAAAAAAGAATAACAAGAAAGCAGTTTTGGAGCCTTCAAGAGGTATGCGAGCATGTATTGGTTTCTATGGTATATTCTTGCATGGCTTCCATTGTTGTGTTTCTGCTTGGTGTTCGTTCTGTCAATTGTTATTTTGCTCCCTCACTCCTTAAAATTCCTTCAATATATAATTAATCCTAGGGAATAGAGTTTGGAGTGTACCAATTTTCAAATTCAATAGTGTTACCCATTTGCCATGATACCATAATCATTTGGAAGCAATTGTTGCCATGGGCATGATTTCGAATACCCCTCTGCTACCCTTTTCATCCGTGTATTACTTTGCGTGCAAATCTTACATCAAAAAACACAGATAAATCTGCAAATAGAACAGAAACGCAAACAGAACTAAGAAAACAAAAGGAAAAAAAAAAATAAAGAAGAAAATAGAATGAGAAAAAAACAAAAAGAAGAGATGGAGACAATGTTGTCATCGTAAGAGCGTGAAGCACTACCAATCCGCTACGAGAACCACCACTCTGTTGCAAGCACCACCTAATCCCTGCCACATTCACATCTTCATGGTATATTTCCTTCGGTCGCCCTTCAGGTCTCCATACAACCATTTCCTCACCTGTGCCACCGTCACAGACGGTGACATCATCATCATTGCGAGTGGCAATTCCATCTTCACTCAAAACCTACAACAGAATGTCTTGATCCCAAAATCGAGTGTAATCCAAAACCGAATGCTTTTAACCCAAAACTGAATGCCCTAACCTTTTACCGAATGCCTTGAACCCAAAGTTGAATGACATAAGCCTTTACCGAATGCCTTGAACCCAAATCCAAATGACATAAACCAAAACATAATGGTTGGAACCTAAAATTGAATGCCTGGAACCGAAAGCCAAATGACGTAGGCCAATACCGAATGCCTTGAACCCAAAGCTGAATGACATAAGCCAAAATCAAATGCCTTGAACCCAAAGCCGAATGATGTAAGTCAATACCAAATGCTCTAAACCCAAAGCCGAATGACATAAGCCAATATCGAGTGCCTTTAACCTAAATTTGGCTGACCTAACACAATACCAAATGACCTAACGCAATACTAAATGACCTAAAGCAAAAACGAATGCATTTTCAAAAAGCATTATACGAATGCCTTGTTTGAAAGCCTTAGTGATGTGTCATTATTTTCTCTTATTTAACTTGTCTTTCTGTACCTATTTTGATTAGTGATTTGTGCTTAACTACCTATTATTTTCTCAATTTCACTATTTCAGCTTCATTTATCATAAATTCATAATTTTAATTAATTTGGATTTTTTGAGCTAATTTTATTATTATTTTCAGGGCAACTTTGGAATTTTATTAGGTTTGGAAATTAATTTTGGAAATGAAGAGGAGTTGCCACATCACCACTGGATCCAAATCAGATTTTATTTTCAGATTTTATTTTCAATTTTTATTTTCAATTTTTATTAGTTGGGCGACAATTGAAAAATAGGGGCCCATTAGGTTTAGTGTGGAGCAATAACTTAGGTCTAGCCGCCTATGAGAGGGAGGATGGCGAACATAGAAGGAGGTAGCGCTTTATTCTCGGATTTTAGGGGATTCCAATTGGTTCTCTCTGGAAAAAATAGTTCTATATTTATTTTCTATGCAATTACGTTTTGTTTTCATTTTCAATTCAATTTCGTTTCTGTTTCAATTTCGTTTTGCGTTTAATCTCTGTTTGCCTCTTTCGTATTTAATGGAAGGTTAATTTATAAGGTTATCCTTTTAATTCAAATTGCAATGAAGCTTTGAGGTTGCTCTTGTGTTGTTTTTGCTTTCCTCGTCTCTTAACTCTTCATTATTTTATTGTCATGTTTAATGGTTTTACTGTTTCATGCTTAATATTTCAGTTAATATGAAATTCGTGTCTCTGTTCATGCTTAATGGAGTGAGTCATAGGTCGCTGGGATGAAATGAATGATGTATGTGAGTGCTTAATTTACGTAAGGAAAACTTGTGTTAATTCTTGCTTAGTTAATTAATCGGGTTGGAATTAGGGTTTAGTAAGTTGAGCATGAATTTATGTATCCTGTAATAAGCGGACTACAATCTAATCAAGATGGTAATCTAATTCGGTTAAGGAAATCTAATTTGTTTGTTGGTTTTTATTTTATTAAATTTGATTATTTCACAAACCCCCCCTCCTGTTTGTGTGTTTAATCATTTGACAGAAAACTAGATCCTTGGGAGACGACCTAGGAGTCACTTACTAGTATTCCATTTATTTGATAAGATACAACTTCGATCACTTAGTCGAATGCCTTGTCCGAAAGCCTTAACAACTTTCTTTTAGAACTATATATGCCTTGATTTTCCATCATTGATGAAAATACGTAGAGGCAAGATCAATCCTTGTTGGGTCCCCTAATTTATTTATTTTTTCTTTTTACTTGCATTTTCATTTCTATTTGGAGAAAAAATAAACATTTTATAAAACCACACTCATTTTACTCATTTCATTAAAGGTATCGCCTTAAAACGGGCATTGTGGGAGTTCTAATACCTTTCCCACATGTAACCAACTCATGAATCCAACTCAACTCCGCAAATCATTCCTTTTTCTAGTTTTTTCATAGTTTTCCATAATAAACTATTGTGGCGACAATACTATTTTATGTCTCTCATCGGATCGCTGTCCCCTGTCATGTTCCTAGTTGCGATAAACATTTAGGGTTTGACATGAGTTAAACAATAAAGAAGATAGTCAAAATGAATCTTGGTGGTGTAGGGATATCAGGAGGGCAACAATTGGAGATCAAAGAGGAAACTGGTTTGATGAAAATATACTTTGGAAAGTTGGGAATGGAAATAAGATTAAATTTTAGCATGATAGATAGGAAGATGTACCCTTAATTCAAAATTAGCCAAGACTCTATAAAAATTCACTTAATAAATATGCAAAAGTTGGAGAATTAGGAACTTGGAATAATTGTAGGTTGGAATGGAAGTTGAAATGGAGAGAGATGGTCTGATTGGGAAGTAAATAAAGTTACTGAATTGATGGCACACCTAGCTGGCACTATCTAAATCATATTTAGTAAGCCAACTTTATGATTCGTTACAGCATACAATCATAGGGGAGGAGGGTGAGGTATTTAGTGAACTGTGAAAAGTCAAGGCCTTTCCATTGGCCCAACACTTTACATGGAGAGTGTTGATGAATAAAATTGCCACAAAAGATTATTTGAGTAGGAGAGGAATTAATATGTAAAGTAGGGTATGTGTTACGTGTGGGTTCGAAAAGGAGACAACAAGCCATTTGTTGTTTAAGTGTAAGATATCATGGAATGTGTGGAATCAATGTTTGAAATTGTTTGGGCTTAGTGGGGTGCATCACTGCAAGCCTAACTATCTCTTTCAGCAATTTTTACATCAGTAAGTTAACTAAGAAACAAAACACTATAACGAGATGTTTGTGGATGGTTGTTATTCGGACTATTTTGAAGCAAAGCAATAGTGTTCTATTCAGAAATGAGGTGGCAGGTGCAACAAATATTTTTATTGTTGCACAAATTAAGTCGTGGGATTGGATAATAAACAAGAATCTAAAATTGAAATTCTATACTCAAATTGGTGTCTTAATCCCAACATGAGCGTAGAATCTCTGATATAATTTGAGGATATAATAAAATAGGACCACTTGTATTATTTACAAATGGGATATAATTTCTAACTAGAAATTGTATACGGTAGTTCTGCATATCCCTGACTTTTCTTGGTGCAGGAAAGTACTCTGTGAAATTCAAGGGTCAATATCTTAGGTGGAGAACTATAACAATAGAGTAAAAGATTGGATGTAATCTACAAATGCTTCAATCGAAAACTGCACATGACATAACTTTGCATATCTTTCGTTCTATGTAGGAATGGAGTATGCTACATTGGACAAGCATAAGGTCTAAAGTATGGTTTTATTTGATACAGGTACAAACATGCAAACCCGTCTCTAAGATTGCAAAAAGCGGTCCTTGAGTTAGAGCTTTGATCAAGAGCTTATTAGGAGCTTAATTGGGTTTGTTTGGGTCTCCAAACAAACTTTTGAGTCCAAGTTCAAAATGGAGAAGATCACTCTGGAGATTTTGGACCTTCAAGATTACAAGACATGTCTACTTGTAAATATTGTATATAGTAGTGTAGAATTTATTTTGGGCCTTGTATTTTGGGCCAAGTAAAATAGGATTTTGGACCTTGTATTTTGGGTGTAGTATTTTTGGCCTTGAACCCATAACAAAAAGTGGACGATCACCTTTGAAAGAAGCCTCCAAAAAGGTGTCACTTAGGAAAAATGAGTCTAAGAAGGCACTACATGCTACTCCAAGTAGGCGCCATATAGGAGCTTCTTCTCCTAGCTTCTTTTGTCACTTGTCCACCTCTCATTTGAAAGTATTTGAAACTTGGGCTACAAGCTACCTTTGCCACATGACACTCTCTCAATGGAGAGAATCCTCTCAACTCATGGCTTGCCACTTGTGAAGATCTTATTGGAAAGTTTTCTAGAAACTTGCAAAAAGACAAGTCATTTTTTTAGTCTATAAATAAGAAGCTTATGTAATTGAAAATTTATCTTTTAAATGAATCAAAAAATGAAGTGTTTTCAAAATGTCTCTTCTTGTTCTAAAAGATCTCTTTAGAATAGTCTCAATTTTCAAGACTCTAATTTTCTCCTAGGAGTGTTGGTCTAACCTCACTCTCCTTCACTTCTTAATCCATCTCATACATCCTAAACATTTTAACTTCCGTTGCATCATCTTCAAAATTCACAAACCACATGCAATTAAGAAAGAAGTAAGGATGAAACATGCAATTAAAGCTACGATTGCATCATGCACAAACCAAATGTGCATTCAAAATTGTCAATGCAGAACATCAAAGCAGGTAAAAAAGAAGGAACAATCAAACGTGCAACTTTACCATTGTTGTAAAAGGCAACACAAAAATATTTACATCTAGGTCACTAGTAGAAAAAAAGACATTTAATCGCGGTTGTATAAGGCTTACAAGCGCGGTTGTACAACCGCGATAAAAAGTACTAAGATACAAACGCGGTTGTACAACCGCGATGGAAAGTATAACATACCACTGCGGTTCTTCAGAATCCGCGTTAAAAAATGGTACAAAAGGTTCACATACCAGCGCGGTTGTAGAGGGAACCGTGCTGGTATGGCACATACAAACGCGGTTGTTTATTAACAACCGCGTTTGTAAATTAAACTAATTCTAAATCCTTCAGCCGTAGTTTCACAAACCTAATCAGAGCACAGTATTGAAATGGCAGAGACATTTATTGTTTAGTTCAGTTTTCTGCACATAACTAGGCCACGTCCTGATGGGAGAGAAAGGAGAAAATGAATGATTATAGAAATATATATCTTGCGTAAATAAAAGTATGATAAGAAATAATCGAGTGAGTAGAGAAGCCAATGTCCACCCAAACATGCATAAACCCATCTAAATATTGAACTGATTAATTTCTTCCTGGGCATCAGAGAGTTCTCGTGACAAAAAGAAGAATGAAAGAATTTTATGATAGGGAAAAAATGAGCAGCTTCTTAAAGTGAAGGGAAAGGATATTTTAATTCAGAGTTTCATATCAAAACTCACTCAGTATAGCTAAACCTTCAAAAACTTCAGTAGCCTCTTTTCGTTGACCTCTTTATTATTCTTATGTAGTCGTAAAATTCCTCCCATGTATACTTTTATCTGCAAAATTCATGGTGGAGAGTAGTATCCTATACATAAACTCTTCTAGGTTTGTGCATATGACTTTTCCAACTATAGCTCTCGGATTTTGCATCTTCATCATCTTCCATACTGTCACCTTCAATTGGGGATGTTCTTCCTCGAGACCCTGCAGTCAAATGAAGGGGACTTTGAGGAAAACCTGACCCTGAACTGCTAACTTTTGAGGAGACATCCACAAACCTCCAAGAACTACAACTGGCTGATTAGCACTTGCTGCTGGAACTCTCTCCGTATGAAGTCGGTATTTCTGCAATCATACATAACCAATCATCAATCCCAATCCAAACTTCATAACACATGAAAATCTTAGCTTGAAACTTTTCCTCAATGGTCACCATACAACTAAACAAGC